>WBZM01000027.1_pt1 | contig 288080 bp, 198 predicted proteins | sample 5204271 | NCBI WGS metagenome assembly WBZM01 (sample SAMN12344346, study PRJNA552823) | activated sludge metagenome | biome: Activated sludge suspended growth; feature: Nitrification reactor; material: Wastewater; isolation source: activated sludge from nitrification reactor of wastewater... | reverse complement strand
CAGATAATGGGAAAATTGCCTAAGCAAAAGGAAAAAAAATATTCCGATAAGATGGGCGTAGGGATTTCTGTTTAACTTACAGCCCGCAAAAAACACGTAAAATCGAACCATATGACCATTCAGCAGAACCCTGCCCCCCGCATGGCAGGCATTGTTTCTTCCCTGGCTAAAAACGCTTGGGTTTGGGTAATCGTAACCATTGCAGCTATATTGAATTGGCTGGCTTTCGGGCCGGGCGGCGTGCCCGAAGTGGCGGCTATAGCCTCCCGCTGGGTAGCCATTCTCGCCCTGGGGTACCTCACCTGGAGAAAGAAAAGCCTGACCGTCTGGATTTTGTACTCCCTCATCCTTGGGGCGGAATTGGGGGTGGATTTTCCCCAGTTTGCCGACTGGTATAACGTGTTCAGCAAGATTTTCATCAAGCTCATCAAGACCATCATCGCTCCCTTACTTTTTGGTACCCTGGTGGTGGGTATTGCCGGCCATGCCGATATGAAACAAGTAGGCCGAATGGGCCTCAAGGCGCTGATATATTTTGAAGTGGTAACGACGATTGCCCTGGTGATCGGTCTGTTCGCGATCAATATTTCCAAAGCTGGGGTGGGCATCCCGCAGATGGACCTCAGCGGAGAATTGCCCGAAGTGCGCACGCCGATGACCGGTCCGGAAATTGTGCTGCACACATTCCCTGAAAATATCGTGAAATCCATCGCCGATGGCGAGATCCTGCAGATTGTAGTTTTCTGTCTGCTTTTTGCGTTTGCCATGACGCTGGTACCTTTTACCCAGCGCCGGCCTTTCCTGGTTTTTGCCGAGAGCCTTTCCGAGATCATGTTCAAATTCACGGGCTTGGTGATGTACATTGCCCCATTCGGGGTTGGGGGCGCCATTGCCTATACGGTGGCTAAAATGGGGCTTGGGGTTTTCCAAAACCTGGCCATGCTGCTCGTCACCCTGTACGTGGCGCTTTTCGTTTTTGTGTTATTTGTGCTGGTACCGATTGCTTTGCTATTTAAAGTGCCCATCCGCCGCTTCTGGAAATACGCCAGCGAGCCGGTGACAATCGCGTTTGCCACGACGAGCTCCGAGGCCGCCCTGCCCAAAGCGCTGGAAAATATGGAGAAATATGGCGTGTCGAGAAAGGTCGTCTCGTTTGTGCTTCCTACCGGCTTGAGCTTCAACCTCGACGGATCCACGCTTTACCTTTCTCTCGCAGCCATTTTCGTAGCCCAGGCCGCCAATATCCAGCTCAGTATCGGGGAGCAGATCGCCATGCTCGTCACCCTGATGCTGACCACCAAAGGGATTGCCGGGGTATCCCGGGCTTCCCTTGTCATCCTGCTCGGCACCGCCGCTTCCTTCGGCTTGCCCGAATGGCCTATAGCCGCTATCCTCGGCATCGACGCCTTGATGGATATGGGCCGCACCGCTACCAACACGCTGGGCAACTGCCTCGCTACCGCTATCGTGGGCAAGTGGGAAAACGAGGTGCATTTTGAAGAAGGTAAGGATGCTGTGTCTGCCCCGGTAGTGGACGGGCATTAGACGGTGGACGGTGGACGGTGGACGGTGGACGGGCGACGGGTGACGATCCCAATCGGGCTCGGAGAGGCTAAACGATGTTGACGGGTTGGGCAAAGCGGTATTTTGCGCGTGCCCTGCGCCTCGTAATTTCGTAACTTCGTTCCATCGAAACGAGGTATACCATGCAGGATATTCTGGACAGCCCGATTGAGTACCTGAAAGGCGTAGGCCCCAAGCGGGGAGAACTTCTGCGCAAAGAGCTTCAGATCCACACCTTTCGGGACCTGCTGTTTCAGTTTCCGTTCCGTTACGTGGACAAGACCCGTTTTCACAAGATCCGGGAATTGGGGGAAGACAGCGGAGCGGTTCAGCTCCGCGGCATCCTGCGCCGCCTGGATTTGGCCGGAGAGGGCCGTAAACGGCGTTTAAGCGGGCAGTTCCGCGACGATACGGGGGCGATCGAACTGGTGTGGTTTTCGGGGGTGCATTGGCTGCAAAAGCACTTGGTTGTCGGCCAGGAATACGTCGTCTACGGCAAGATCCAAGCATTCAGGGATGGCTGGAGCATCAGTCACCCGGAAATGGAGGTCGTTTCGGAGGAAAACGCCCAGGCCGCCGCCAGCTTTGCGCCGGTGTATCCCAGCACCGAAAAACTCAACGCGCAGGGCCTGGACTCCAAGGCGCGCCGGCGCATGGTGAAAGCCCTTCTGGAAAAAATAACGCCGGATGACCTGCCGGAAAATCTGCCGGAATCCCTCGTCCGGGCGTTCCGCTTCCCGAAGCGGTGGGAAGCTTTTCAGGGAATCCATTTTCCCCGGAATGAGGAGGAACTCGAGTGGGTCCGCAACCGGCTCAAATTCGAGGAGTTGTTCTACCTTCAACTCCGGCTCCTTCAGATGAAATACAAACGGAAGGAAGAAATCCGCGGGTACGTGTTTGAAAAAGTGGGAGACCAGTTCAACGAATTTTACACCCGGCATCTTCCTTTCCAGCTAACGGAGGCCCAGAAGCGGGTGATCAAGGAAATCCGCCGCGATCTGGGTTCGGGTATTCAGATGAACCGGCTCCTCCAGGGCGATGTAGGCAGCGGCAAAACGATGGTCGCTTTGCTGTGCATGCTCCTCGCTTTAGACAATGGATTCCAGGCGGCCATGATGGCCCCCACGGAGATCCTCGCTCAGCAACATTTCTTGTCGATCACAGGCTATCTGGACGCTATGAATATCCGCGTGGCGTATCTGTCGGGGAGCATCCGGGGAAAAGCCCGCCAGGCTATCCTGGACGAACTGGCTTCCGGCGCCATTCAGATCCTGATCGGCACCCACGCGCTGCTGGAAGACAACGTCGTTTTCCAACGCCTTGGCCTGGCGATTACCGACGAGCAGCACCGCTTCGGGGTGGCGCAGCGCGCCAAGCTTTGGCAAAAAAGCCACGCCAATCCTCCGCATATCCTGGTGATGACCGCCACGCCGATACCCCGGACCTTGGCAATGACGCTGTACGGAGACCTCGACGTATCGGTGATCGACGAACTGCCTCCCGGCAGAAAAGAGGTCATCACCCAGCACCGCAACGAAAACCACCGGTTGCGGATCTTTGGGTTTATGAAGGAACAGATCGCCCTTGGCAGGCAGGTATACGTGGTGTACCCCATGATCGAAGAATCAGAAAAAGCCGACCTCAAAAACCTGATGGAAGGCTATGAAGCCATTCAGCGCGAATTCCCTACCCCGCAATACCAGATCAGCATCGTGCACGGAAAAATGAAACCGGCAGATAAAGATTACGAGATGCAGCGCTTTGCACAGGGCGTCACGCAGATCATGGTGGCGACAACCGTCATCGAAGTAGGCGTCAATGTGCCGAATGCTTCCGTTATGGTCGTAGAAAATACCGAGCGGTTTGGGCTTTCCCAGTTGCATCAGTTGCGCGGCCGGGTAGGCCGGGGCGCCGACCAGTCGTACTGTATCCTCATGTCCGGATTCAAGCTTAGCGCGGATGGGAAAGCGCGGATACGGACGCTTGTAGAAACCAACAACGGGTTTGAGATTGCTGAAGCCGATCTCCGGCTGCGCGGCCCCGGCGACCTGCAGGGCACCCAGCAAAGCGGATTGGTGCAGCTTTATATCGCCGACTTGGCCAAAGACGGCAAAATCCTCCAGGCTGCCCGCGAAATGGCTGAGCGCATCCTTGGCGAGGATCCGGCCCTTCAGCGGCCCGAAAACGACACGCTTCGCCGGTTCCTGGCTCAGGACAAACGCGAATGGAAAGGCTGGAGCCGGATCAGTTGATGGGCTTCACGGTGCCGCTTCCGGCTACGCTGGAGCGAACGACGGGGTTTCCAGAATACAACACCCGCCCGCTACCGGCAATAGACGCTTCCAGTGTTTGAAGGGGTGCTACCTGCACTTCGCCTGAACCGGCTATGCTAACCTGGACCTTGTCTGCCTCAAACCCGGTCAATGCTGCCCGGCCGCTTCCGGCGACGTTTATTTTCAGGCTCGGCGCCTGCCCCTGAAGGTTGAAAAACCCGGACCCTCCGAGCACGAGTTCCGCTTCTTCTTTTAACGTAAACGCGTTTTCGGAAATAAATGCCCCCGATCCGCCGATGGTCAGGTTGTGGAAGGAAGGCATCGTCACCCAAATAAATATGGAGTCGTGGGCTTTCACCTTTTGTTCGAACTGGATCTGCCAAACACCCTCCTTAACCTCCTGCCGGATGTTTTCGAAAATGTTTTTTTGCGCCCGCACTACTACTTTCTGCGTATCTCCTTGACGCAGCAGCACCTTGGCCGTAATCCCCAGCGACATGCTGTGAAACGCGGCCAGGTTCCATGTTTGCTCCATCAAAGGGCCCTCCCCCTGAATGGCCATGGCTGCCGACGTATGCTCCTGGCCTTTGGAAGCAAAAGAGATCGCGGATGCGAGGAAAATCAAAAAATACCTGCGAAACTCCTGTTTCATGGCGTCCTTTTTTATTATAATGACGAAATAAACCTTCAAAAGTTGCTTAGATAAATATTTTGCCCGCAATTGGGCTTTAAAGCTTAATTTTAGGAGCCCTCCCCCCGTCCCCCGACCCTCGTCCCCCGTCCCCCGTCCCCCGTACATAGCCTAAAACCAACCATATGGAACCTTCCAAACGCTTGCTTTCCCTGGACGTATTCCGGGGACTTACCATTGCCGCGATGATTCTGGTGAACAACCCAGGAGACTGGGGGAATATATACGCACCGCTTCGCCATGCCGCCTGGCACGGATGTACGCCGACCGACTGGATTTTCCCGTTCTTTTTATTCATCGTTGGCGTAGCGATTTCTATTGCCCTTGGAAAGCGGAAAGACCGTGGGGATTCCCCTGCGGCGATGTACAGAAAGATCGGATATCGGGCTGCAGTAATTTTTGGGCTTGGCGTGTTTCTGGCTGCCTTCCCCCATTTCCGGTTTGAAGGCCCTGCCTGGCTCCGGAACGTCCATTACGTCCTTTTATCGGTAGCCATGCTGGCTGTTTTTTTGCGTGAAATTTTTGACCAGGAACTTTTTCAGGGTCCGGGTTACCAAAATGCCAGAAAATGGCTGGGGTATGTAGCGGTGATCGCCGCCGGTCTAATGGCGGTGATCGGTTTAAACCATTATTACCTTGGGACGCTTCGCATCCCCGGCGTGTTGCAGCGCATTGCCATTGTGTACGCTCTGGCGTCGTTGCTCTTTTTGCATTATTCGCCCCGGGTATTATTTGGGGTGGCAGTCGTCCTGTTGCTCGGATATTGGGGATTGATGACGCTTGTTCCGGTTCCCGGCGGCCTGGCCCCTAATCTGGAACCTGGAACCAATCTCGCCGCCTGGTCCGACCGCACGGTCTTTGGCATCCAGCACCTGTGGAGCCAATCCAAGACCTGGGACCCCGAAGGGTTCCTGAGTACGATTCCCGCCATGGGTACCGCCATCGCCGGCATCCTCACCGGCGAGTTGTTGCGATCGTCCAGGACAGGTACTCAAAAAGTGGTCTGGATGCTGATCAGCGGGGTCATTCTGATCGCTCTTGGACAATTGTGGAACCTGGTTTTCCCCATCAACAAAGCGCTCTGGACCAGTTCCTACGTGCTGTACGTTGGCGGTTTAGCCCAGGTTTTTCTTGGCGCGGCCTACTGGTTGATCGACCTCAAAGGGATTAAAGCCTGGAGCAAGCCGTTTGAAATTTACGGCGTAAACGCCCTGTTTGCTTTTGTGCTTTCCGGCGTGCTGGCCAAGCTGATATCTGCGATCCACTGGCAGGTCGATGCTGAAACGACCCAAACCGTGCGCGGATGGCTTTACGATACGCTGTTTACGCCCTATTTTTCCGCCATCAACGCCTCGCTGGGGTTTGCTATCCTGCATATCGCATTTATTTTCCTGTGCTCATGGGCGTTGTACAGGTACCGGGTTTTTATTAAGGTGTAAGACTTTGGGCGTGAAGCTTAAGGCTTAAGGCTTAAGGCGCAGGGCTTAAGGTAATAGGCAGCTTTATTAGGAGCGGGAGGCGTACAGACCAGCGGCCCTTCAACGTTCGGATTTTCGATTATCTTTACCGTCAAATGAATTGGGTATGGAGACCATTAAGCAAAAACAGATCGGCGAGTTGGTTAAGCGGCATTTCAGCCTGGTGCTGCAGGAAGAAGGAGGGTATGTTTATGGTCCAGCGCCTTTGGTTACAGTAACCACGGTGAAAGTATCTCCAGATTTGGGCCAGGCGAAAATCTACCTGAGCGTGTATAATACTGAGAACAAGCAGGCGGTGATTTTGGAGATGGAGGAAGAAAAAATCCGGCTCAAACAATCCCTTGCCAGCAGGTTGCGCAAACAGGTGCGGCGCATCCCGGATATCCAGTTTTTTCTCGACGATACGCTGGATGAGATGTTCCGCTTGCGCGACTTGTTCCAACGGCTTCATGAGGATAACCAAATGGGATCGGACAGCGAGGAAGAATAGGGTTTAATCAATGCGACTCCAGTAATTCGGAAACCATCCCTTCCTTCAAATCATATTGGGAAACCCAAATCTCCTCAACTCCGGAAGCTTTCAGGACCATATCGATCAAAATCATCGCCACGACGATCATATCGGCCCTGTACTGGGGTACGCCTTTAAGATGCAACCGTTCTTCCAGGTCTGCCTGTATAAACTGTTGCAGGAGTTGCGGAAACCGGTTGGTTTTGTTTATGGAGTAGGTGGGCGCCGTAAAAGTGCGTTCAAGCAGGTTTTCCAGCACGTCAAAGGTTCCCGAAACGCCTACTAATTGGGAACAGGGATGCGTTTTCAGCGCTTCCGACAACGGGAGGAGTTGGGCGGTCAGGTACTGACGTAATTCGAAAACCTCGTTTTCAGTGATTGGTTCATGCCGGTGAAAGGTCCGGTACAAGACGGCTACGCCAACCGGAAAACTGCGCATCCAGAACACGTTGTTTTCGTTGGCGATGAGGAATTCTACGCTTCCTCCGCCTATGTCCATAATCAGTTTTGGGGTTTTGTCAAAAGGAATGGCCAGGCGGACTCCCCGCAAGATGTACTCCGCTTCTTGGTCTCCATCGATTAATTGGATAGAAATGCCTGTTTTATCCCTGACTTCTCGGATAAAGTCCAACCCGTTTTGGGCGGTACGGAGGGCGGCGGTGCCGAAGGCGCGGACCAGGTCTACTTGGCAGCGGTCCAGAATTTCCTTGTAATCCAGCATGGTAGTCACTCCCCGCTGGTAGGCGGTTGGATGGATAAAATGAATGCTTTCCTGGGCGAGTTTGACAAATCGCCTTTCCCGAAAAATTTCGGAGAAGCCTCCCTGGTTATCTGGCTTTGCTATGAGCAGGTGAAACGTGTTGGTTCCCAGATCGATTACTGCCAGCGGTTGGTTCTTTTGTGCCATTTTTGGTTTTTCTAGAGCAAAAAAACGCCCTGGACGCTGATCGTTCGCGCAATCCACCGGGGGGCATTGCTATTGGATTGTAGATTGGTGAAATGTTTCGACCAGCGGATATTCAGGCCGGATTTGGGGGTTAAGAAAATCGTCGCCCCGAGGACGGCTGCCAGCTGATTTGGGTTAAAGTCCTGCAAGTCGGTGACATCGTCGCCGAATGCGTCAATCGTTTTGAAACGAACCAGGCGGGAATAGCTCGCGCCTGCCCCGAGTTGGAATTTCCACTCGTTAAAGTGGAGCATAAAAGGCGCCTCCACGAAGTGAAGCCGGATGCGGTCGTATGCCGCTGCGGGGTCGTCGTTGCTGTTTCGCCGGGCCCCCTGTTGGGCGTAGCGCAGTTCCATGCTGGCCTCCCAGCGGTCGTTGAGGAGCGCGTTCACCTGCAGGCCGCCGGCCAGTCCGGGCTGGTTGAAGCCCGCCAGTTTGTCGCCGTCGATTTGAGACAGGTTGACTCCCGCATTCAGATAGCCTTGGAATCGCTGGCCGGATAAAGAGAGTGGGGCCAGCGCAGTACAAAGGAAAAGCAGGCAATAGGTAACGGAGGGCATGAATGTTGTTTTTATTAGGTATTGTATAGATCGGCGCGCAAATTGGCGTATTTTTGAGGACGCCTTGCGGCAGTCCTTACGCGGCACAAAAAAAGGATATGTTTAAATATAGCAAACACTTTTTAAAAAAACTGGAAAGCCTGTTCGAAGAATTGGGTTATGTCGTCCGTTATGAGAAAGGCAATTTCCAGTCGGGGTACTGTATCGTAGAAAGCCGCAAGGTCGCCGTTATAAACAAATTTTTTGACACGGAAGCCCGAATACAGGTTTTATTAGAGATTCTCGCGGCCCTGGATACCGATTTGGCCGATTTGGGAGATAAAAATGCCCGGTTATTGCAGGATATCCGGAACAACGCGGTTTCCGGCGAAAACGACGAAGAGGAGGAACAACCATCGAACTGAGCGTAACTTTATTAGGAACAGGCACTTCCCAGGGCGTCCCGGTAATCGGCTGCTCCTGTCCGGTATGTGTTTCCCGGGATGCCCGCGACCAGCGGTTGCGTACCTCTGCCTGGATAAAAGCAGGCCCCTTGGATCTGATTATTGATTGCGGCCCCGATTTTCGGCAACAAGCGCTTAGGGCAGGAGTTCCAAAAGTGGATGCGATCCTGCTCACCCACGAACACAACGACCACGTTAGCGGCTTGGATGATGTGCGTCCGTACAACTTCAGGTCGGGCAAAGATATTCCGATCTATGCCGATCCCCGCGTAGGGCAGGAGATCCGAAAGCGATTCGAATATGCCTTTGAGGAGGTCAACCGGTACCCTGGCGCCCCTATGCTGGTCACTGTTCCTATTTCAGCTTCTGCGCCTTTTTCCATCGGAGATTTGCCCATCGTTCCTGTAGAGGTGATGCATGGGACAATGCCGGTGCTGGGTTTTCGTTTTGGCAATTTTGCCTACGTTACGGACATGAGGACCATTTCAGAAAGAGAGATGGAAAAGCTCAAAGGCGTGGAAGTGCTCGTGGTAAATGCCTTGCACTTCCACGCCCATAGCACCCATATGAACGTTGACCTTGCACTTGAATTCATCGAACGCCTGGGCCCTCGCCAAAGCTATCTGACGCATATAAGTCACCGCATGGGGTTGTACGAACAAGTCAATCGCGCGCTTCCCTCCCATGTTGCGCTGGGCTACGACGGACTCAATTTTAGACTTTAGACCTTAGACGTTAGACCTTAGAGATTTTCTAACGTCTAACCTCTAACCTCTAACGTCTATTTCATAGCTTGGTGATAACCTTTTGCTTAGGCTGTTCATTGCGCACGAATGCGGCCTCTGGCTTCTGCAGGTCGAGGGCGCCGAGAATCGCCTCGTGGCCGTTCTTTCCGGCGAGTTGCACAGGGGTTAGACCGAGCAGGTTCGGGCGGTTGGGGTCGGCGCCGGCGCTGAGGAGGACCTTTGCCATTTGAGCGTCCCCATTTTCCAGGCTCAGATGAAGCCCGGTATTTTCGAGGTAGTCACCTTCGTTGGGGAGGGCGCCGTGCTTGAGCAGGGTACCAGCCATCAAGGGATCATTCTGCTGGATAGCCAAATGGAGGAGAGGTTCTCCCAATTGGGTTTTCCAGTTGGCGTCTCCGGCAGGGTTGGGGCTTTTGTTGAGCAGCAACTCTGCCACATCGCTGCGCCTGTTGCGAACAGCCATAAGGAGCGGTGTTTCTCCGTTTTCGTTCGGCTGGCTGGGGTTGGCTCCCGCCCGCAGCAAAATGGCGGCCGCTTCCAGTTTGTTGAGGGAAACCGCGTAATACAGCGAGGTTATGCCATTGGCGGTGCGCTCAACTAAAGCTCCCCGGTCGATTAGTTGCTGCACCAGCGCCAGGTTTCCTTTTTCCAGCGCCAGCATCAAAGGCGTTTCTCCAGAGTTATTGGGTAAGTCGGCCTTGGCCCGGCGCATGACGGATTGAATAATAGACGGATTTCCTTGTTTAAGCGCCAGGGTAAGCGGCGTTTCCCCCGCTTTGTTCTTCAGGTTGATCACGGCTTTTTCGCTCAGGTAAGCAACCATGGCTTCATCTTGTTTCTGAATGGCCAGGGTCAATGCTGTTTCTCCAGCTTCGCTGTGCTGCAAATGGGAAAGGGGAGTGTACCAACGTTCGACCTCATCGATGTTCCCTGCCTCTACTCCGGCAAAGAACCGCTTTCTCTGCTCCGCCTCGCTCAATTCCGCGTCCTTCTCCGGTTTTTTCTTTCGCTCCTTTTTGATTTTCTCCGGCTTGGCGGCTTCTTCCACAAGTTCAGGCGATGGGGATGTTTGCGCGATTATAGCGCCAGAATTTCCGAGCGCCAATATCGCCGCGACAAAAAATGGGATACGCTTCATGGTTCAACTGGTTTTAATGAAGTAGAACTTAAGGCATATCCGAGTTTTTTGAATGTACGATTTACGGTGGACGATTTACGGTGGACGGTGGACGGTGGACGAATGATTAGGCGTATTCTTTAAGGCGTAAGGCATAGGGCCATGAAACTAGACTTACGCCTTATACCTTACGCCTTACGCCTTACGCCTTACGCCTTACGCCTCTAACGCCCAACATCCAACGTCTAACGTCTATTTTAGAGCGTTTATTCCAAAGGAAATGTTAAATAAGAATCGGCAAAACCTTTGGTTTTGCGTATCTTTCTGGAAAATTTTGATTTGCCCATGTCCCGGTCTGATTATATCAATATTGGCATTATTGCGGTTTGCCTGCTGGCATTGATTTTTCTGGTTTACAAATTTGTCAACCTGGATTCTCCAAAGCCGCCGGCAGGTGAGACGGCGGCCGGCCCTTCGGAGGAAGCATACTATCCCGATCCCTTGCCTGCGGACCCGGCTTACCAATACGATCCTGCTTCAGATACGTTGCAGGGAGCTTCACCTTCAACTGAAAGCCCTTCTTCTACCGTGCAGGCAGAAACGGCGCCAGAGCCAGAAATATCTAAAAATGAAGGCATAGAAGAAACCGTCTCTTCTTCAACCGGAGATTACCTTGTTCTTGCCGGATCATTCCGGCAACGCGCCAATGCGGAGGCGGTCGTACGCAGGCTTAAAAACAAAGGATACGCAGAGGCTGAGCTGTCCCTGTTTAACCGCGGCGCCTATGCCACGGTTTTAGCCGGCCGGTTTGAGACGTATGCCGAGGCGCAGGCCCGGGTATCCGCATTGAAAAAAGACGGCGTGGATGCGTATATCCAGAAAAAACGAACAGCGCAAGTCCCCCGGTAATGCCCTGGGAAATTATTTTTCTCCATACAGCTCGATCCAGGCCAGCATGCCTCCGGTCAGGTTTCGGACGTTTTTGAACCCTGCGTGCTGGAGCATATACTGGGCTGTGGCGCTCCTACGCCCGGAACGGCAATAAATAATGACTTCTTCGTCCTGGTGTTCCTCCAGTTCGGAAATAGCGTGCGGAACGGTTCCAAGCGGAATCAGGAGGCCGCCTACGTTAAATGCCTGATGTTCGTCCGGCTCCCGGACGTCGATGAGCACAAAGCGGTCGCCTCGCTCCATTTTGCTTTTAAGTTCTTGAACGGTGATATCCATTAGGGGTAGGGAATTTGACGGCTTTCGGCTTTTTCTGAACAGCCTCGCGGCCATGAACGCCCATAAAACGGATTTCTTTTTCTTGGTCATTGCAAAGGAATATACAAAGAAAACGCGTTTTCGTTGGTCGGTCCGGCGGGCTTTCTAGTTCAAGTTGTGCTTTCTGGCCGGGAAGAAAAAAGTTCGATTTTCGTCATTAATTATAGAGACACAACGGTTGGCGTTGCATTATTGTTCGTTACATCCTTCCGGCCGGGTTTCTATCAAGTACAAATTGACCTGTTCCCCGACGTTCAGTTTTAATCCTGCAGTGAATTCGGGTTCCTGCTTGTACACAAAAAGCCCTGGCGAAGCTTCCCCCGGCGCAAAAACGGATCCAACGACCAGTTGGCTGCTGCGCAGCAAAAAGGCTGCTTCTTCGTAGGTCAGGCAGACGAGGTTTGGGATATCCACGGTGCCGGTATTGCGGATAGAAACGACAAAATCGATGGTGCTTCCTTTGGGAACCTCAACGCCCCGCTTGAGATCGGCAGCGGAAATCCGTTTTCCATCGAAGATAAGATACAAGATGGTATTGTCTTCCAGATCTGCATTGAACTCCCTGGTTTTTATGCGCGCATTGATTCCCAGGCGGCTCAGCTTTTTGCTGTACTGGTCAAAATCGTCGTTACCCCCGACCAAGGTTGGAAGGGGTACTTCCGGGGGCGTCCCGGAGCTCACCGTCAGGTAGATATTGCGGTTCTTTTTGATTCTGGATGCCGGTTTGGGGGTTTGATCCAGGACGGTGTTCGGGGCTTTCCCTACAATGTAGACGGAATCGTTGACCACCACGTCGAAACTTCTCGCTCTGGCTTTTCGTCTCGCTTCCCTGAAGGACAACCCCCGGTAATCCTGTACCTCAACCGATTGCCCATGGTGGGTATACCAATTCAGGGAAGCATTGGTGAAAAGGAACGACACGATTCCCAGCAAGATCACCGCCGCCAGGTTTTTAAGAAAAATGGCGGAACTGATGAAGAACAAAAAGTCCCAGATCATGTCTTTTAATGCCCCGATTATTCCGGTTGAAGGCAACTCTGGAAGTCTTCTGCCGGGCTTGGAGGGGGGTGGGGTAGAGGGTTCCATAGCGGTTGCTGGTATTTGCTCCCTGTTGGATTCGAAAGGCTCTTCCGGCGCCGGGGAAGAAACAAAGGGAGAGGTATAGGAAATAAGGTGTTCCGTTTGAGCTTCTTTCTGAAGGGACAGCCAGTGTTTGCGTTGGGCTGCTTCGTCGATGAGGATGGAGAGCGCTTCGCCCGGATACCGGTTTTTTAGTAGTAACTGCAAGATCAAAGGGTCCCCGGGCGTCCAGCCGGGAAAGGGGTGAATATCTTCCAGTAAGACCTCTATACGGTCGTCGTCATAAACCCGGACGAGGAAGTCCAACTCGGTTGCCCCGAACAGTCCCGCCAGCCGGATCGCTTTCTCAGCCAGGCTTTTAATTGTGCTGGAAAAAACCAGATGGGAAGATTCTGAGTCAGAAAGCCTTGCAGGCAAATCGGGAGAAACCCTTCCGGAATGGATTTGGTTACCCGGCGCCTGCGCATACCAGGGATCCCTGCGTTCCAGCGGCGCCAGCACATCTACCAGCAGATTGCCTTCGGCATCCAGGCTGCTGATAGCGCCTACGCATAGAGGAAGCAGGCGGACCGCGTTTTTGGGGTGGGCGATTTCCTGGAACAGTACCTGATCGCTCCGAGGAATGACCTGCCCCGGCTTAAGACGGAGGATTTTCCGAAATTCCACCCCTTCCGCCTGTTCAGGCCGGAAACTCAATCGCGTAAACGCTTCCATTTCCTGCCGGTGGCGAATAATCAGGGTGTCGAAGTACGGGTTTTTTTCTACCGATCTTGCCAGGAGCGGATAGGTAAAACAGCTCTCTACCCGCTGGAAAAATGCGGAGGCATTGGATTCAAATTCCTGTTTGGTCAACGAAAGGAACTCCGTCGTTTTTAATGCGGCCTGGCGCTGAAAAAAGCGGAGGCTTTGTAGCCGGTTAGTAGCGACTGTTGCCGGACCGGAAGCTGGGCCTGTAAACGGAATGCGCATGCTTTCCAGTTCGCGTTGCAACTCCCCTCCCGCGGGACCAAAACCGGTAGCAATCACAACCCCTTCCATCAGGCTGGGTAAATCCGCCGTCGCCAAAGACCCTGTAGGCCATGGTTGGGATTTTGACGCCCGGTTCAGGAGCTTCCTGAGCGGTTCGAACCCTTCCAGGGAGGCGGCGGTTTGAGCGCTCCAAAAGGTATAGGGAGCAGGAATATACATCGAAATGGAGCCTGAGGTTGCGTTCAATGCGACAGGCAATGGGGCGTAATCGCCCTGGGCGGTAAGGTATTGAACGATCTGCCGGGCTGTTTCCGGTCCAGGACTTCCCTGACTGGGGCCGGGAGCGTAGCACACCCCTATGCGCGGAACCTGTGTTTGCTGATCCCAAAGTTCGTTGAGAAAACCTTGTAACCCCCTGTAACTCATTTCAGAAGGCCGTTCGGCCAATCGTTCCTGAAGGGATGCCCGGATCAATAAGGTAATCCAGTCGGTCGGGCTTAGCCCGGCGCGGGGGCCGGATTGGAAGAACGGACTTTCCGGAGTGAACGCAGGGAGGGTTTCCAGCCGTTGGAAGAAAATATTCCCTTGGATGTCAACTATGCCGGAGGCCAGGCCAAAACTTTGCATGCCACAGGCTGTGAAATAGGCTACACCGGCGCTGCGGATCTTTTCCGCGGTGTCGGGATCAAAGTCTTGAGCAGGGAAACCGGCCTCCTGCGCTTTGACCGGCGGAAAAGCTAAGACGGTTTGATCCTCATTTCGCACCATCACCAAATGGAATGGTTCGCCCATAAGCCGGGTTTCCAGCATGATGCGTTCGCCCGGCAAACGGCTTTTCAGGACGCAGGTTTCTTTTTCGTACGCCGGATCATTGGCCAGACGGTTGAGGAAATGAAGGAGTTCTTCCGGGTGCCGGATCAGTGCCGTTTCCTTTGAGATAGAAGCCTGGACCGGGAAGCCTAACCCCGCTCTGAGGTCGGTCAGATAGCGGATATGGTCGTTCCGGTCAAAAGCTCCCATAGATTGCCAACGGGAAACAGGAATACGCTCGGTGAAAAAAGCGGATTCAACGGCTTCCTGGAAGCCTTCCAGCCCGGTTTCCCCGTCTACCAATGCAGCCTTGCCGTAATCAGAAGCGGGGAACACCTGGAAGGGTAATCCCAAATGCTTTGCTGCGAGATCGAACACCTGAGCGGGGCTCCGGCCTTGCCATTCTTCATCGCTAAGCGTCCAGAAGGCCGGAAAAGGAATGCCTTTTTCCTTCATAACCTCCCGCTGTAGCAGCGGATCGGCGTTGTACCGGCTGATCATCGGGCTGCTGCCGGTGTATGGGATTCGAAGGGCGTCCAATTCGGCCTGGAGCTGGCCATCGGCGCCGTAATTTCCCTGCAAGGCGATGACAGCCAGATTCACTAATTGTGGCAGCTCTTCGGGCGCTACGCGGCGTCCTGTTTTTTCTACCACCCGGTCGTATTCTTCGTCTGGCAGGTCGCCCAGGCTTTCTTCGTAAATGGGGAACCCCAAGTGCGTTGGAGGTAGCAAATCCTGGGGAGGGAAAAAGGCTTGAAGGGAAGGCTGGAAGAGTACCTTCCAGTCCAGAAGCAAAAATTGGCGGCGGCTATCCACAAAAAGCGGAACGGGCTCGAACAGGGTCCGGTCGAGATGAAAAAAATAGGTTTTCCCGCTGGCAAACGACTGCTCGCGCTGCCTGGAAGGGCCTCCCATAAAAATGCCGACCTTGATTTTCATACCCGGAGCTGACAATTTGCCGCCAAGCTACAAAAAAGCGCGCAATTGCCGCATGCCGGAGCCTAACGCTGTATGGTAAACTTATAGATTTGCTGCCGGGCGCCGGATTTAACCCTAAGGAGATACATCCCGGCAGGGAGCCCTGAGGTTGGGATTTCTATCTGGGTTTGCCCTTTTTGAAGAACAGCCTGGCGCACGCGAGCGCCCTGAAGGTTGACAAGTTCCAGAAGGCCTTCTTCTGGAAGGGGCGCATTCCAGGCGGCGTACAACACAGCGTCTGCCGGATTGGGATAAAGCCGAAGCCCATCAGATTCCTGCACTTCTTCCACATCCACGATTGCGTTGGCATCAATGGCTATTGAGAATTTTTTGGTAGAAATAAAACCTCCTTTTCCGTTTTCCACCACAAAGGTGAAATCATCCGCGATCTCGGGGGTATTCCCATGGGTATAGCGCAGGTCAAAGGTGTTGATCGTCGCCTGGGTAAAGTAGTCGCCGGTTGCCAGGGGTACGCCGTACGCTTTTAATTGTCCTTTAGCGGGAGGACGGACGATGGTGAACCGGAGTTGATCCGCCGGGGTAGAGGAATCCGTTGCCTGAAGTTCGGACTGTGTGAGGGTGTTGGTTTTCCCGGGAGGAACTTTCAGCGTGTCGTTTTTCACCAAAACCGGCGGAGGGGCGGTCTGGGTGGAACAGAATTCGAGTTTCCAGGATTCCAGCGCCCCGGGGCTGAGGCTTTCGTTTCTAAGCATAGCTACCTTCAGGGTCCAGACTCCTTGAATACTTTCTCCTTTGAAAGCAGACAGCATTTGGGTTGGCCGGAACACGATCCCGTCGTCCGGAGGGCAAACCCCGCTGCCCGTAACGGACTGCGGCGCTTCGTCGTCGAAACCCAGCAACAACTTGCTGGTAAGGGCGCAGTGGCCATTGTACAAAACGACTTCCGTGCCCTTGGGGCTGACCAGGCTTATTTTGAGATTGCGCACATACTCCTTGTTAATCCGGACCAGGGGGATATTTACGTCATTCAGAATGCCGGACTGGCTTACGGTGATCCTGGATTCGATGGTTGGCGTTCCTGCGCCGGCTATGTTGACCGGAACGTTGTTCTCCAGGGTGGTACAGGTTACGGTAGCGGTGTGGAAGGTAAAGGGGTCCAGAAAAGACGCCGCTCCGCAGAGGTTGACTGGCTGTATCCTCCAGAAATGGAGCCGGTTATTTTCCAACAGAACGCTTGGCTGAAAGGAATTACCGGTGATGTTTTCCTGGCGGGCAATGACAGTGCTCCCAAACCTGGGGCTCGTCGCCAGTTCCAGGGTGTAACTTGCCGCATTGGCAGCCGGTGTCCAGCTCAGTGGAGTGGATAAAACGATTCCGGTACTTCCGTCTGCAGGGGAGGCCATCTTAAGGCCGGAAAAATCGTTGGATAACGTAGCCGCCATAACGGTGCGCTCGATCAACGGCCCTCCTTGCGCGGTTGCCCTGATGACGAGATCCAGGGTGTCGTTGGGAGTATTCGCCAGCGTGATGGAGAGCACACTGCTATCTCCTGGTTGAATGGGGTTTTTACTAAACTGGTATGCGCTTCCCTGAGGCAATGGGGTAATCAGTTCCAGCAGAATGGGAGTGTTGAACGCCATCAAACGGGTGCTATAGACGGTATACTTAAGGGGCAGAGGCTGGCAATGCAACGGTTCGGTATACGGATTGACAGAAAGCGCATAACCCGGGGTGGTTGTCTGGACAATCGAAAAATGGACATTTGAAATATCGAAGAAAATATTGTCTGCCGCTTCGACTTTGATCCGGGCGCTTTCGGTGATAATGCCTGGTACGGTGACCTGGGCAGAGCCGGTATTGCGGGCGTTCTGCGCCAGCAGGTAAGGATAGGTAAGCCCGCCGTCTACCGAAAGCCGGATGTTGACGTATTGGCAATTGACGGGTGAGAGATCGGTTTTGGCCACGTCCCAGGTCACGGTTTGAGTAGATCCTGTGATCCAGCTTATTCCTGCGGCATTGGGGGATGTGACCAGAAAAGGACCGGCTTTATCGGTAACGTCAAATTGTACCTGCCCCCATACAACGCCTGCTCCTCCGGGGTGGTTGTCCCGGACGGTGCATCGGAACGTCAGTTTACGGGCATAAGTTGGAAGGATCTCCCGTTTGTCTTTCTCATTGTTTACCAGCGCGCTGATTCTGGGGATCGTCCTTACGGGACTTGCGCCGGGCCGGTACGACCGGAAAAGCGGGGAAGAAAACGAAGCTTCTCCCAGCGGAGTGGAAGGCCCAATATCGTATTGTTCCCAACAATAGGTGAGGGGGTCTCCGTCGGCATCGGTGGCGGAAGCTTCGAGTTGGAAAGGCGTGCCGGCTGGAATAGCGAACGATTTAGGATATTTCAGAGTGAGCGCCGGCGCCCGGTTCCCGGTCGGTACGAGGGTAGCGCAAGTGTTCCCCTGGCCTTTTCTGCTGAAGGAATAAAAATCATCCAGAGACCCCACGTGGTAATAGTCGTCAGAAGCGCTTTGTACATTATCGGCGCCGCAGCCGCCCGCGTAGGACATGATGGTGCTGCCGCTGCCGGGTTCGAAAGCGTCGTCGACGTCGTACTGACTGGAGTAGTCGGGGCAGCTGTTCCAACTGTGGGCGCAGGAAAACTGGTGCCCGAGCTCATGCGCCATAATCTGGACGGCAATAAACTCCACGCTGTTGGTGAAATGACAGGTAACCCCAGCCCCTTTCTCCGGCCCGCAGGCGCTGGCGTACCGGGCGATACCGCCTATGCTGTTGGTGCAACTCAGGGTGAACACGTGCCCCAGGTCGTAGGCTGAAGCGCCGATCACCTGATTGAGGACGAGGGTGTTCTGGCCTAGCAGGGAAGGGGCATTGTCTGCGGAGATGTAGGGATCGCTTGCTCCATTAAGGTAAATCAGGGTGTCGTTATTGGCGATCAACTGAAGACGGATGGCCGTCTCTTTTTCAAAGATCTGGTTCACCCGGTTGATGGAAGTGACCATAGAGGCCAGCACCGCCGTTTTGTTTCCTCCTTTGGCTTGGCCGTATTCTCCTGTGCAGGCCAGGGCCAGGCGGTAGGTCCTCACTTCGACCGTTTCTTCCGCAGCGCCCCTCAGCCTGGAGGCGCTGCGATCAGGAGCTTCTTCCCGCAGATCGCGCTGAAGGTTCAGCGGGATATCGGTTACCCCGCAGTGCGGTATTTCCCGGCCTTCCGGAAATTGAAGGTCCCGGGTATAGTAAGCGGCATAATAGTCTCGTTGGCCTTCTGCCAGCGGGTCGATGTAGTATAAGCCGTTGGGGGTAACGACTGCCCCGTGAAATCCGGCAGGAGTTATATCCAAACGGGCCGTGAGTTCGGGACGCCGGATACCTTGCGCTAAAAAAGTCCGTATCTGCGGGTACCGGGCGCCCAGTTCCGGCGCCATCACCGGGGAGGCGACGACGCGAAAAACCTCCGTTCCGCCTTCCGGAAGCGGCAAAATGAATGGTAATTCCCCTGTTTTGGCGCCCTCCGAAGGCGCTCTGCGGAGCAGCGATTCGGCGCGCTGCACCTCCAGCCGCAGCAGCCGGTAACGGGATGCGGAAAGCGACATCTCCGCCCCCCGGGGCAGCACAATGGATTCCAGGGTTGCGTCTTCCCATAGGTTGATGGGGCTTTGGGCGAAAGAGGCAGAAATTGGCAGCGCGACAATCAGCAAGGAGAGGAGGGTTCTCATATTGGACCGGCTTTATTAAGGGAAACAAAGATCGGAAATTTCCCATCCGGATCGGGTAAAAGTTTAGCAATTTGGCTGACAAGGCGCCCGAACCTGGCAAGAGGCTGGGGTCTCGCGCCAGGAGGGATTTAAAACACCGCCGTCACTTGCACGTTCCCGGTATGAACGACCGCATTCGTCCCTGTTTTGCGGCCGTCGTACGTCAGGCGAAGTTGGAGGCTGCGGTTCAGCTGACGGTCTGCACTGAGGTTCCAGAGCCAGTTGGCGCCGTCCTGGAGGCCGTTTAGGACGGCGAAAGCGGCGGGAGAACGCTTGTTGCCCGACAGGTCAACGCCGACAAACGAAAGGCGGAATCGGTAAGACGTATTTCCCCTGGGGTTGTAGGTGTGTTCCGTGCCAAATTCCCGGGATGCGACGCGAAGCGGCTCTCCGGGAAGGCGGTTCCGGTCGTATTGGTACCGGAAATGGGCTTGCGCCCGGTAGGTTTGCCCTGGAAGCCAGGACGTTTGCGCTTCAAGGCGGTAAAACTGCAGATCGTAATCGCGGAGGTCGAAGAATTCCGAATCGCTATGTTTGGTTCCTTCCGTTCCTTGCAGTCGCAGGGTCCAGTGCCTGGCCCAATTCCAGCGAAACAAAACAGATTGGTCCAGCAATTCGCGGAGTTCGAAACCCGTGGTTTGGGCTTGTTTACTGAAATTACGCTGGCGGGTCCATTGGAGTTCCCATTTGGGGTGGGCCCGGTTGAGCGCGATGGATTGCCGGATTCCGGCGTTCAGAGCGACGATAGCCGTGTCGGAAGGGTCGAAAGCAAAGCCTAACCCAGAGGCGCCCTTGCCTCCGGCCTGGTTTTTTTGCTGTATCCGCCAGGAGAACTGGCCGGAGAGCTTGCTCAAGGTCTTGGCCGTCTTTCCTAATGGGGATTTCCAGAGTGCGCGGGGTTCGAACTGGAGGTTCTGGCTGAGTTGGGAATAGTCGGTGCGGATGAATTGCGTGCTGACGGTAGAGACCCGGATATAATCGGCCTGGTCCCGGAAGGGAGCGATTTCCATTTCAAAAGGCTGGATCACGCCGTCGTTGTTATACAGCGTGTCCTGCCAGATGTACGCGCCTTCCCCCGGCGCTACTTTTATGTAGGTGAATTCCAGCCTGGGTTCTTGACCGGAGCCCAGTTCGTACACGGTGTTGGACCTGAAGAGGCCTTTCCAACCGTTCAGGTTGGCGTCGAAGCGCCCCAGCAAGGTATTGCGTTGGGGGCTAAGACCGGTTACCAGGAGGGTATCTGTTCGAAGGTCGCGGAAACGGAGCGTCCCGTTGATACGGACTTTTTGCTGCCGCTGCCACTGGCCGGTAAGAGAAAAATCACGGGCGGTGGCAGCCTCTTTCCAAAGGCCTTTTTGCGGCAGCAAGTCGTGGCGTTGCCCGGCCTGGACCTGGAAGGTCCAGGGTTTGCCGCCTGGGCTTTCCCAACCTGCCCGAACATGCCAAAAGGCGAAACTTCCATCGGCAAGGCTATCGGCCTGCATCAGCTTCCGGGCGTTCTGTTCCCCTTCGGCAAGCAGCGACAACGACCAGCCCCCAATGCGGGGAAAGGTTTTGCGCACTTCCAGGTTGGGGCGGAAAAACCGGTTGTTTTCAATGTCCTTGCGGGCATCGAGCAGGCGAATATTGCCCAGGAATTCCCAGTTTTTAGGGCGGAGCGACCAGTCTACGCGGTGTTGCTCGCCCCTGTAGGCGTTTTCGCGGAGGAACGACTGAAACGAGTACCCGGCCTGGCCCAGTTGCGGGCGCTCCAGGCGCGCTTCTCCAAGAGCCAGAAACTCCCTGGCCGGCATGGTCGTTCCCTGCCCCTGAAAATCGGCAAGGCTCCAATCCCGGAGGAATTCCGGATTTCGGTAGGGGTTGATGGGCTGGAAATTGCGGTGTAGAAATTCCATCGACAGGTTGGAGGCTAGATGCCATCCTTCGGGGTTGCCGCTCAGTTGGAAGCGTTTCTGAAAGCGGGAAAACGCCGCCCAACCCCAATCGTCGCCCTGGTCGATCGGGGAGAGACGGTTGCGGTCGAGGCGGCTGAGCGCAACCTCTGTTGTCCAACTGCCTTGATTGCCTAACGTCCATTCCTGACCCAGGGTAAACAGTTGCTGCTGTTGGGGAGGGGCAAGCCGGACGACGGGCTCGTATTCCCCCAGAGGCATGCAGGTTATTGGATCCGGTCCGACCCACTCGAAAATCCGTTCGTTGGCGGATTGCCGGGGGGAAAGCCGGTAATTGCCTTTGCCCTGCCCCAGAAAGGTAAACCGGGCGTTGACCCTGGCCTCCTCCGGATTGGTCGTATAGACCAGGACAGAGTCCTGGCGCCCGCAAGGCCCCAGCGTGTCGCGGAACGCATAGAACACCCGGGAAGGGGTAAATGCTTCCGGTTGACGAAGCCCTGAGATCAGCGCTTTTTCGGGGTCGTCGCCTGCTGCGGAGAGGATTTCCCGGTCGGTCAGGCTGAGCTCCAGATTGGCGGTGGGCGTACGGCTGTCCTGGCGGCTGTAGGCATTAACATATGCCTTGAACTGCTTGCCGGAAAACCCGGAGTGCAGGGCGTATACGCTGCGCAGGAAATTCTGGTCGGCGTATTCGTATTCGACCGCCACCCGGCTTTCCCGGGTGATAAGGCGTTTGGCGGTAAACAGAAGTTCTCCCCGGTTGTAATCGATGACGTAATCCTGATCCGCTCCCCGCTGCAGGAGCGCTCCGTTGAGCCAAACGCGCTCGGTTCCCGCCAGGATGACGATGAAGCGTTCTCCTTCTCCTCCTTGCAACGGGTAGGGGCCCTGGTTTCCTTCCTGCGCCGGCAGGTTGTAGCGGGTGAATTTACCCCGGGCGACGGCGACGGCGGCGCTATTCCGCCATTTGTCCTTTTGTGTAAACCGGACGCGCGCCCCCTGAAGCCGGTTAAAATACTGCAGAAAATAGCCGCTCTCCGGGCGGAGGTCGTAATCCCCGGCGGTAATTTCGGCGTTGCGGCGTTCGATCTGGACAAAAACCCGGTCGAACTCCCTGAGCTGGAGGGAGTTGCCTTCGGGCTGTAAAGGCAGGTTTTCGTCGGAAATTGCCGCCCGGATAACCATCCCGTCGCCCAGGTCTCCGGAAAGCTGTAGATTGAAGCTGGAGTTCAGGACAAGGTCCTGGGTGTTGCCTAGTGCAATGCCCCGGGTAAAGCTCCCGCTGTAGTCCATCTTGCGGAAATTGACCGAAGGATCAGGCTCGGAATAGGGGGTATACCGGTATCCCAGTAACAGATCTTCCCGGGAAGTGTCTATCAGGGTAGTGTCGAGAAAAAAACGCGGCTGCGTCAGCCAGGCGGGGAAGAGGCGGTAGCGCACCTCCAGAGGGAAACGCATCACGGAAGTATCCGCCTTCCACCGGATGACGCCGTTGGATAAAGCGTAATAAGCGCTATCGAGGATTTTTCCCGAGGATAATTCCCAAACCTGGACCGAACCGGAAATAATCAGCGCGGATTCCGGAAGGAGGAGCGGTTCAGGGGCGTGGACAATGACGCGTTTCCAGTTTGAAAACAGGCCATTTTCCTGGGCATGGAGACTAGCCGAAACCAGAACAAAAAAAAATCCCCACGCTGCCTGCCGGCAAAACATAAATAATTTTTGAATATATACTTAATTTACCGCACTATTTATAAAAAGTACTGGAATAGAACGAAAAAAGGGCGTACATTTGTTGCGTTTCCAATCTGAGCTTTGAGAGGCTTTCTCCACAATTCCATTGCGCGAGTATAATTTTTTTGTCTAATAACCAAGGCAAGGCAAAAGCAGTTTGCTTTTTGTCATTGTCTATTTTTCTTTGAATTCCTATTTTTCCGTCCGTTTTAGATCATAACAAATTATTAAGACCATGAGACGACCTTTACTTACATTCACAGGGGCTATGCTGCTGGTAATCCCGCTATGGTCCCAGTTCGACTTCATGAATTACCGCACCGTCGACGGGCGCAACAACAACCTGACCCATACGGAGTGGGGCGCGGCGCCGGTTCGTATGCCCCGGATCGTTCCGGCACATTACGGGGACGGTATTTCATCGCCCGCCGGCGCTACCCGGCCTAATCCCCGCGAGATCAGCAACGCGCTGTTTGCTCAAAAGGAACTCCTTGCCGAACCCATTGGGCTTAGCGATTTTACCTGGGTCTTCGGACAATTCCTCGACCACGACTTTGCCCTTGCGCTGGACAATAACGAGGAGATGAAAATCACTATTCCAGCAGGTGATCCGCATTTTGACCCGTTTGGCACGGGTAAGGTGTTCCTCTCTCAAAAAAGAAGCCAGTTCGACCCGGCAACGGGAACGAGCGTTTCCAATCCCCGGGAGCATGTCAACGTAATCACCTCCTATGTGGATGCTTCCAATGTGTATGGTTCGGACGCAGAACGCGCCAATTGGCTTCGTACCTTCCAGGGAGGAAAACTCAAGGTGTCGAAGGGGAACAACCTTCCGTTCAATACCGTCAACCTTGAATACGACGGCGAGGTGGACCCCAAGGCCCCATTTATGGCCAACCCGGTAGGGCGGAGTAAGAAACTGTACGTTGCCGGCGACGACCGCGCCAATGAAAACCCGGTTTTGACCAGCATGCACACCCTGTTCGTCCGGGAGCACAACCGCCTGTGCGACGAGCTTGCCGCCAAGCACCCCGATTGGAACGACGAGCAACTATATCAATACGCGCGCAAGATCAATAGCGGCATTGTGCAGAATATCGTTTTCAACGAGTGGCTTTCTGAGCTGAGGATGCCGCTGCCTCCTTATCAGGGCTATAACCCGGATATCGATCCCACCGTTTCCAACGAATTTACCGCTGCCGGGTTCCGCCTCGGGCATACGCTCCTCGGCGGCGATATGCGCCGGGTGCTTACGACCGGAGAAGAACACCCCGAAGGCCCTCTCCAATTGCGCAACGGGTTCTTTAACGTAGAAGCGTTTGAACAATCCGGAGGCCTCGAAGTATTCCTTCAAGGGCTGGGAGTGCAGGGCATGCAGCCTTTTGATGCCAAAGTCGTCGACGATGTCCGCAACTTCCTTTTCGGCCCTCCCGGCGCCGGCGGGCTTGACCTGGTTTCTCTGAACATCAACCGCGGACGCGAGCGGGGTATCCCCGATTTCAATACGATGCGCAAAGCCCTCGGATTGACCCCTTATATCGCTTTCCAGCAAATGCACACCGACCCGAGAATTTACCATACCCTGCTGCGCCATTACCGCAAGGTCAACAACATCGACCTGTGGGTAGGGTTACTGGTAGAAAAGCGGCCTGAAGGCGAATTGTTCCCTCCAACGATCAAAGCCCTGCTCACCAGGCAGTTCACTGCCCTGCGCGACGGCGACCGGTTCTACTTCGAAAACGATCCGCTGCTGACCGAAGAAGAAAAAACGGAGATCCGCAATACCACCTTCCACGATGTGATCATGCGCAACACCAGTATGAAGATGATGCAGGATCACGTATTCGAAGCGATGAGCTTTGACCAGATCTGCGGCGACCTGGCGGTCAACGTATCCGGAAAGATCGAAACTGAAACCGGTACGCCATTATATAATACGACCGTCATGATCGGCATGGAAAGCGGAACCATGCAAAGCACCTCCGGTACGGACGGCGCCTTCAACTTTGACGGCGTGCCGAGCTGCAGCGCCCATGATATGCTTCTCGCCAAGGAAGACGACTTCACCAACGGCGTGAACATAATGGACCTGATCAAGATGTTCAAGCACATCCTGGGTGATGAGCTGCTGGATTCTCCATACAAAATGCTGGCTGCCGACCTCGACGGCTCCGGCAGTATTACCCTTTCCGATATGATCGCCATGCAGCGGCTGATCCTGGGGCAAACCAGTGCCTTCCCCAACGCCGATACGCCCTGGCGGTTTGTGCTTTCCGATTTTGTGTTTGACGATCCGCACAATCCCTTTACTTCCGATATGCCGGAAGGTATGCATTTCGACCTGCCTACGGCCGATGTGCATCAGGACTTCATCGCATACAAGCTGGGCGACCTGAACAACTCTGCCGCTACCGGGCCGCAGGCCCTGGCTTTGGCGCCGCGTAGCGCCGGCGATCCGCTGCATATCAATGTCCAGGATCTGGCGTTCCAGGCCGGCGACCGCGTACGCGTTGCCTTCCGCGCGGCAGACCTCTCCGCTTTCCAGGGCTATCAGTTCGCCCTGAGCTTCGACCCCGAAGCCTTGGGGTATGAATCCCTGCAAAGCGGCGCTATACCGAATCTGAACAAAAATAACTTCGGCGTATTTGCTGCCGACGGCGCCATCACGACATTGTGGAGCGCGCCGGCCACAGCAGTCGACGCCCAGGATGCCACCCTCTTTACGCTGGAATTCGTCGCGCTGAAACCCGGTAAGGTCAGCGATTACCTGATCCTCGACCGCCGTCAAATGGGCGCCGAAGCCTACGACCTCGGACTGAATCTGCGGCCGCTGACTCTGAACTTCCAGCCTGTTGAAGCCGCCGCCGCCGCTTCCCTGGAAGTCTACCAGAACCGCCCGAACCCATTCGGCGATGAAACCGCAATCCCATTCCGCCTCCCTGAAAGCGGACAGGTTACCCTGCGGGTATTCGACGCTGCCGGCCGTCAGTTGCTGATGCGTTCCAACACGTTTGATGCAGGCAACCAGGAATGGACGATCTCCGGCGCCGACCTTCCGGGCGCAGGCATCTACTACTACCGACTGGAAACTTCAGCCGGGGCTGTAACCCGGAAAATGATTAGACGTTAGACGCTAGACATTAGACGTTAGACGTTGGAAAATAATGGGACAAGGTTCAAGGGGGAGGCCCTTGGGCCTTGTCCTTTTTATATATCAGCTGTGGGCTCCTGCTATTGTTCCCTCTCTTTTGGAGTTAATCTTGAAGGGGGTATAACGAAGCAGCAATGGGTATCGGCCTGAGTTGAGATCATCGCTTTAGGGCCTCCCCCTAACCCCCTCCAAAGGAGGGGGAACAGGAAAAACCCCGCATATTCTGGAAAAACATATAAAAATGATGTCGCTTTGTTTATAAACAGAGCCTTTCAAAACCCTTGCACACATGGCTCCCCCTCCTTCGGAGGGGGTTAGGGGGAGGCCAGTCCCATGTTTGCCGTCCCGCAATAAGCGGGATCAGATTTCGTGCAGGACTATCCGCCGGTCCCCTGACCGGCGTGAACTGTTTCCAGACAGCTATGGGCGGTAGCCTCGCGCCAGTTTGGTAGCCCCTGTGCCTTACGCCTTATGCCTTTTTTCATTCCCCTTGCGCCAAACTATTTTTTTTGTTACTTTTACCCCATCGTATTGTCCAAAAGACATCTGCCCCCCCGAGTATTCAATCTATCGCCGTGTACAGCGGCTGTCATGCTCATCTTACAGGAAATCAAAAACAACGAGTGGTGCTACGCCGGTCAGAGGACCGGCGGATAGTTCCGCACGGAATCTGATCCCGCTTATTGCGGGACGGCGAGGAGGAGTGCGTCGGAGGCGGAGCCACTTACATTGAGTCCGAGGCGGAGCCTCTACTAGAGTGCGTCCGAGGCGGAGCCTCGAACGAGTTCTAACGTCTAAAGTCTAACGTCTAAAGTCTAGTATCCCATAGAACATATCAAAAAACAGGAAAGATGAAAAAGATGACCGCTTTGATTGCCGATGACCAGCCCATTATTTTGGAGGGGTTGAAGTCGGTGCTGGAGAAAGACCCGGAGCTGGGGGTACAGGTTGCGGCCACCGCCTCGGATGGGGGCGCCCTGCTCGATCTGGCTTTCAGCAGACCGTTCGATCTGGTGATCCTGGAGCTGAACCTGGCTTGCGTGGATGGCATGACTGCCTTGAAGAAGATCCGGTCCCGTTTTCCTGCGCTGCCTATTGTGGTGTTCAGCCGGTACGACGACCCCAAGATCGTGTGGTCCACCATCCGCGATGGCGCCAACGCCTACCTGCTCAAGAGCAGCCCGCTGGAGGAATGGGGCCGCGCGCTGAGCGCGATCCGCCTGGGCCAAACTTACCTCGGGCATGGTATCCGGCCAGAGCCCGCGCACCGGCCCGAAACGGCCCATGCGAAAAAAGCCGTTTTTTCCGGAGAGGCGGTAGAAGACAATACCCCTGGCATTTATTTACTCACCCGCCGCGAATCGGAGATCCTTTCCCTGATCGCCCAGGCGTTCAGCAATAAGGAAATTGCCAGCCGTTTATATATCAGCGATCAGACGGTCAGCGTGCACCGCAAAAACATCATGCGCAAACTGGGCGTATGCAATGCCGCCGGACTGGTGAAAGCGGCGTTTGAACTGGGAATTAGTTAGCGTTAAGGCGTTTAGGCGTTTAGGCGTGGGGGCGTTTAGGCGTTTTGACATGAGGCTAAATCTTGTAGGCTGAAGGTCCCGACCAAAGTATCTGGGAGTATTTCTTGATAAACGCAAATGGAGTCAAGATAAATTGCATAAAGTCCAGACGTAGGGGACAGGCCTCCCCCTAACCCCCTCCAAAGGAGGGGGAACAGGAAAAACCCCGCATATTCTGGAAAAACATATAAAAATGTTGTGGCTCTATTTAATAAACAGAGCCTATCAAAACCCTTGCACACACGGTTCCCCCTCCTTCGGAGGGGGTTAGGGGGAGGCCAAAAAGCGATGATCTCAACTCAAGCCAATTACCGAGTAAAAAGCGTTGCTCCCTAACGCCTAAACGCCCTAACGCCCCCACGCCTTAACGCCACTAAAAAATTACCCCAAACAGGGTATTTTGTTTTCCGGATTTTGATGTATATTTGCAGAGTAATCCAAAAACACCGGGGGAACCCGGGAAAATCAGTCCCATGAAATTAAACGTCTACTCCAAGGTGGGTTCTTCCACTTTCCTTGCCTCACTCCCTTTCAGGGGAAATCCTTTCCAAGTCCGGTCATCGAGCGCATTCCGATTGTTAACATAACGCTTACGCGCATTTTGACGATGTCTTTTTCTCTTTTTGGACGGTTTCGTAAATAATTTTTTCAAATTCGTTTTGATATTCTAAAACGCTCCGTATTTTCGCCTCGATAATGTGTAGTTTGTTTTGTGGCGACCTAAAAGAGAAAAGACCTAGCTTTGGCTAACTTTTTTAATCATAATCATTTTTTAACCTAACTTTCAACAAATTGTAGTCTTATGGAAAAAACGAACTCTACTTTCGTTCGTCCACTCCGCTGGCTCGGTACAGGCATGCTGCTTCTGGCTGCTTGGGTGTTGAGCATGTCCAATGTTCAGGCTCAAGGTAGCGGTTGCGGATGCGCCGAAGTCAATGTTACGCTGGACGCGGAAACCTGTCAATTCGCTCTGACGCACGCTAACCTGGGCCTTGGCGCAGGTTGCGACGGTTTGACGGTTCGCGTTGTGGACAACTATCCTGCCAATGGCAACATCATCGATTGCCCTGGCTACTGGACTTACGGCTTGTTCAACGGCAACACCCTGGTATGCTGGGGTAAAGTGCGCGCTGAAGACAAGTCGGGCCCGCTGTTCCTCGAATTCGATACGCAGTGCGACGAGAAGACGTTGGATGTACCTGGAGATACGTACATCGACGCCAACGGCTTCATGCACTACACCGAAGCTCGTTTCCTTTGCACCAATGTTGAGCAGATCTACAACGTAGAAGCTACCTGGAAAGATCGTACACACGATTTCTTTGCAGGCGCTCCTATTTTTGGTGATGCTTGCGACAATGAGACGCATCCTTCCGGCACGCTGAATGAAATCACCTGCCAGTGCAACACGACGCTGAAGGCTACGGATCAGATCCGTTACCTGCTTTGCGACGAGACGCACCGCCGCGATCGCGACGGCTATCAGGTATGGGCTGAGATCAAGCGTACGTTCACCGCTACGGATTGCTACGGCAACACGACCCAAGGCTACCAGATCATTGAGCTGGTTCGTCCTTCCGGCCGCGAGCTGTATGGCGAGATCCGCGACCTGCTGAGCGACCTGGAAGAGGAATGCGCTGATGAATATCAGCCTCGTTGTGGCGAGACAGACAATGACGCTGCCGACCGCCGTCGTCGCGACCGCGACTGCTGCGGCGAGATCGACTACATCCTCGATCTGGCTTGCCTGGTAGATGGCGACAAGTGCACTGCTCCTTCTGCAGCTGCTATGGTTGACCACTTCAAGAAGTTGTTGGTTATCGACAACCCATTTGATTGCAATGACGAGTACAGCTATACGCTGTTCCCCGGAGCAACGGCTCCATCGGGTGAAGTTTATCAGCAGTTGGCTTGCAACTACAGCTTCGACGTTCAGATCGTGAATGAATTTGCCGTATGCAACGGCGGCAAGAAGGTATTGGTGAAACTGTCTTACTTCGACTGGTGCAACCCTGAGCGCAGCCTCGAGCATTGCGCTTATGTGCTGTTGAAGTGGTACGACAACGAAGCGCCTACCTTCACCGATATCCGCAAGAAGCAGGATGAGCCTCGCACCGTTTCTACGGGCCCGATGGATTGCACCGCTGCCTTCTTCATCGACCGTCAGGGCTTCAAGGATTACTTTGGCCTTGAGATCAAGGACAACTGCGATCCTAACCCAACCGTTAGCGTTACGAAGATGTGGCGCTGGGGTCTGAAGTACGTTTACGGCATCCCCGTAACGACGGAAGAAGAATGGCACGAAGAGACCTATCAGGTAATGGTAATGAACGGCCGTCCGCTCGTTCTTGGCCTTGCTCCTGGCAAGTACTGGTTCGAGATCGAATCGTTCGACCATTGCTACAACAAGCAGTGCTATGATCTGGAGTTCTACGTAGTAGACAAGATTGCTCCGGTAATGAAGTGCGACGATCAGCTGAACATCACGCTGTCGAACTCTCAGGGCGCTCCTTACGGCCAGGGTTATCCTGCTGTTGGCACGGGCATCTACGGCTATGCACGCGTTCTTGCCAAGGACGTAGACGAAGGCTCTTGGGACAACTGCGGCATGGACCGGATCAAGATCCGCCGTTCGTATGACGCTACCTGCCAGGCTGACTTTATTGCCAAAGGCTACGACTGGCATAACAATGGTAAGATCGAAGCCGGCAAAGACGGTATCGATGAGAACAGAGACGGCAGCCTGTCTGCTAACGAGAAATTCGAAAGCGTAACCCGCAACGGCGTTGCTACGGTCATGACTCCATGGCTGGATTATGCAGAATTCTTCTGCTGCGATCTGGGCAAGAAAGTGATCGTTGAACTGGGCGGCTGGGACAAATCCGGCAACTTCAACTACTGCTGGAGCGAACAGCTGATCGAAGACAAAGTGCTTCCGACCTATATCCTTCCATGGCCTGTGACGATCAAGTGCACCGACCGTGCGTATGTTGAAGGGCTGCTTGCAGCTGCAGGCAATGCCGACGGCTGGGATGTAACGGGTACGGAGTATAAGACGTTCGTTGAGAAGGTACTGACCGACAAAGGCGGCGTACAGAACGTGCTGGTTACGATGAGCGGCAACGATTGCCGTAACACGGTTGTTAAAGCGAAGGTTACGACCGATCTGCACTGCGAAGCAGGCACGGTAACGGTAACGTACAGCTACACCAAGACGACGAGCAAAGGCACGGTAACCAACACGATTGGTTCGGTTGCCATCACGGTACAGCCGGTACACGAGTACAATATCATGTTCCCTGCTGACCTGGAAGGCGACTGCGTTAACATCCGCGACACGGCGAACGTGATCGACGGTGGCGAACTGTCTTGCGACGTGCTGGCAGTGAACGTTTCCGACAAGCGTTACAATGGCGCTACGCTGAACGGCGCACCGATCGCTGAGTGCTACAAGATCTTCCGTACGTTTACGGTGATCAACTGGTGCCAGTACGACGAGCGTTGCGGCGAGCCGATGCAGTGGGCAGTGGTAGTACCGCGCGATCCGAACAGCAACGGCACCAACTGGAATGACGGTGGTGGCGTAAACGTGCTGGTACGCGATGCCAACATGGATAAGACAGAAGAGATCTACTACGAAGATGAGGATGGCAACGTAGCCTACCCGGCAGATGCAGTGAACTGGGCAAACAAAGGCGGTAAGACGGTAAGCAGCGATGACAAAGTGCCGACCGGCCTTCCTGCAGCTTGCGAATACGCCAGCTATGGCAACAACGGTTCTGAGCGCTTTGCTTGGATGTTCACGCAGTACATCTTCGTACACGACAAGGTACGTCCTGTAGTGAAAGATCCTGCAGCCTTCACGTTCTATCAGAACAAGAACAACTGCAACACGACGGTAAGCATCGAATTCTCTGCTGAGGATCTGTGCTCTGTGAATACGGAAGTACAGCAAGTACCTGCCGTAGCCGGTAACCTGGCTATCGAGCGCGTACGTTTCAACGGCGGCGAACTGCCCAGCTGGTTGACGGTTGCTCCTGCACACAAACTCAACGGCGACGACAAGGGCACGAACTCTTGGGTTGTTTCCGGCACGGGCACGTCTGCACAGGCGCCGATCGGCGACCACAAGCTGACGGTTATCGTACGCGACGATTGCGGCAACCTGTCTCTGGCGAAGGACATTCCGTTCTCCATCAAGGACACCAACGGTATCGCACCGATCTGCTACCATGGCCTGAGCACGGATCTGATGAAGAATCCGGACAATGGCAAGGGTGAAATGGTGATCTGGGCTACGGACTTCAAAGCAAGCGACGTACAGGATTGCAACGCCAAGACGGTAGGCACGAAGGAAAACATTCCTGACGCTCAGTACTATGTTGTAAAAGACGTAGATGGCGACGGCGCATGGACTGCTGCTGACGGCCTGAACGACAAAGGCGTTCCTACTTCTCCTGCTACTTCCGTAACGTTTGATTGCGACGACCTCGACGGCGACACGATCGCAACCGTAATGGTACGTCTGTACACCAAAGATGCTCTGGGCAACTGGGCATGGTGCGAGACTTATGCAGTGATCACCGACGCACGCAAAGTATGCGGTGGCGGACCTAGCGCTGCTGCTGCGGCTATCGCCGGCGCCATCGCTACCGAAAGCGCAATCAATGTGGAAGGTGTAGAAGTGAACCTCTCCGGTGACGCTTCCATGAGCTACATGACCAACGCAAACGGCCAGTTCAACTTCAACGGTCTGAACAAAGGCTATGACTATACCGTTACTCCTCAGCTCGACAAGAACTACCTGAACGGTGTTTCTACGTTCGACCTGGTGCTGATCACCAAGCACATCCTTGGCGTACAGCCGCTGAACAGCCCGTACAAGCTGATCGCTGCCGACGTAAACAACAGCAAGTCTGTAACTACGCTCGACCTGATCCAGCTGCGCAAGCTGATCCTGAACATCGACAACAAGTTTGGCAACAACACGAGCTGGCGCTTCGTGGACGCTTCCTACAGCTTCCCGAATCCTGCCAACCCATGGTCTGTACAGTTCCCAGAGGTTGCTAACCTCAACGACCTGGGCGCTGACGCTCGCGCTAACTTCGTAGCTGTGAAGATTGGCGACGTTAACGGCAATGCCGTTGCTACCAGCCAGGTTCGCACCGCAGGCGAGTTCGGTCTGAATGTTGCCGATCAGGCACTGAAGGCTGGCAACGAGTACCGCGTAGAAGTAGCCGGCGACCTGAAGTCGATCGAAGGTCTGCAGTTCTCCATGAGCTATGACGTAAACGCAATCGAACTGGTTGACGTTGAGTACGGCGTAGCCAAGGAAGAAAACTTCGGTATCTTCGCAAAAGAAGGCGTTATCACTGCTAGCTGGAACGGCGATGCCAACAGCAACACGTTTGCTACCCTGGTATTCCGCGCTACGGCTGACGCTAACCTCAGCGAAGTATTGAACCTGAACAGCCGCTACACCGCAGCTGAAGCTTACCGCAACAACGACCAGCTGAGCGTTGCGCTCAACTTCGCTGGCGCACAAGCTGAAGCAGCCGGTTTCGAACTGAAGCAGAACACCCCGAACCCATTCGCTGGTGAGACGGTTATCGGCTTCAACCTGCCAGTAGCTGGCGAAGCTACGCTGACCATCCAGGATGTAACGGGCCGCACCCTCCGCGTTGTTCGCGGTCAGTTTGCTCAGGGCTACAACCAAGTAACCCTCAAGGCAACCGACCTCAATGCTACGGGCGTTCTGACCTACACCCTCGAAGCAGCTGAGTTCACTGCTACCAAGAAGATGATCATTGTTGAATAATCAGCATATGACCGCCGGGAGTGGCCCCATCAGGGGCCACTCCTGTTTTTTTTTCGCTTTCGTTTTTTGACAATTTTGCTTACCTTCGTGCTTGTGAGCAAAATTTTTTTGTTTTCAGTAATCCCATGATGCTATGAAAAAGACAGGAAAGGCGCACCTGATGGCGCTGTTCTTCCTTCTAATTGCCTGCTATGGGGCTGGCGCCCAATCTGCCGCTCCGATATTCTCCGCTCCTACGGATACGGCGCAATTCTCCTCTTCGCGCTATGTGGCAAACATCCGGGTTTCCCAATTTAAAAAGATCATCGGCACGCAGTTTACCCTCACCTGGGATCCAACGATTTTAGCCCTCGACAGCGTTGGCCAGTTCGGCCTCCCTATGACAAACGACAATAACTTCGGACTGCTGGCCGCTGAATCCGGCATGTTGCGGTTCGCATGGAACGAGGAAGGACTGAAAGGCACAGACCTGAAAGACAACAGCACGCTGTTCTCGCTCTTCTTTCGCCCGGTAGGCAAACTCCATTCCATTTCCCCTATCCGCTTCACCGACGTGCCTACGGTGCGGGAGGTGGTCGACCTTTCGTATAAGGCGGTTGCTGCTGAATTCCGCAACGGCTGGGTCGTTCTGGGGGAAACCGGCAGCGCAGTCACATCTGTTTTATCCAACCAGCCGGAATGGCTGGAAATCCGGTCCGCTTTTCCCAATCCGCTGGAGGCGGGTTCTTCCCTTCAGGTAGAGTTTTTCCTGAAATCAGCCCAACCTGTACAGGTGCAGGTCCTGGATAGCCAGGGAAAAGTGATTTATTTGCAAGACCGGAACTTTTCCTCCGGAATCAACCGTTTTGAGCTTTCTTCACCGGTTTTCCCTGTGACAGGCGTATACCTGATCCGTCTAAACCAAGGTGATCGATATAGTACGCAAAAGATCCTGTTCCGCTAAGCAGGGCTTGAGAAAACGCAATTTATTATTGTCCCAAATTCCGAAAAAAATGAGCCAGAACTTTACCCGCCTCATTGCCGGGTTGATGCTTATTCCGTTGTTGCTTGGGCAAAGTTTGCTGCATGCCAATGCGGCTTCTACTCCGGGCAGCGCGGTGATGAACCTGGAGGCCATTATTGGGAGCGCTTCGGTAGCCAAAGGCGCCGAAGTATGCGTTCCGGTTACGGTCAACAACTTTACGAATATCCTGGGCATGGAGTTTACGATCACGTACGACCCCTCCAGGCTGACCTTTAAGTCGGTCAAGAATTTGAACCTCACCGGTCTTTCGGAAACGAGCTCCTTCGGCCTCCCCGGCCAGGGTACCAACCTGCCAGGAACGATTAAGGTGTCCTGGCTGGACCCCAACGTGGCCGGCCTAAGCATTGCCAACGGTACCAAAATCTTCGAAGTGTGCTTCACCGCAGGCGCAACCGACGCCACCACGGCGGTTAACTTCGGCGCTTCCGCTGAAATAATCGACGCAAATGAGAACAGCATCGGGTTTACGCCAACCGGCGGAACGATCACCATCGGTACAGGTACTGGTACCGGCGGCGGCGGAGGTACCGGCGGTGGCGGAGGTACTGGCGGTGGCGGTACGGGTGGCGGCGGTACGGTAGGTACCGGTACGTTCACCCTTGATATCACCGATACCGTCGTGACGGTGAACCAGCCCTTCTGCCTTCGGGTAAAAACCGGCAGCTTCCGGGATATTCTCGGAATGGAATTGACCATCAACTACAACGCAACGGCCCTTACGTTCGATTCGGTAGCCAAGCTGAATCTGGTAGGTCTCACCGAAGCCGCCTTTGGCCTTCCCGGCCAGGGAACCAACCCTTTGGGAACCATCAAACTATCCTGGGTAGACCCCAACGTGGCCGGGATCAGTATTCCGGATAGCACCGTGATCTTCCAGTTGTGCTTCAAAGCTAAAACCAATAACGTTACCACCAACGTCACCTTTGCTTCCAACGCGGAGATCGTAGACAAAAACGAGGACTTTGTCCCCTTCAATGGCGATGGGGGCCGGGTGATCGTGGGCACCGGCACCGGAGGCAGCACCGGCACCGGACCGTTTACCCTGGATTTGCTGGACGCCACGGTGCAGTCCGGCCTGGAGGTTTGCCTGCCTATGACGACGGCAAATTTTAACAATATCCAGGGCATGGAGTTTACGGTTACTTATGACCCGGCCAAACTACAGTTCAAAGAAGTGAAAGACCTCAACCTGGTTGGCCTTGAGCTGGCGTCTTCTTTTGGATTGCCGGGCATGGGAAGCAATCCGATAGGTACGATGAAAGTATCCTGGAACAGCCCGGACGGACTCGGCAAGTCGGTGAACGACGGCACTACGCTGTTCCGGGTTTGCTTTACCGCTATTGGATCGAATACCACTGCGGTAGTTGGCTTTTCCAATACCTCGGAAGTGATCAATGGAAACGACCAGGTTATTCCGCTTACTGCCAGCCCGGGCAATGTGACCATAACCGGCGCGGGCGGTAATACCAACCTTTCTTTGGTGGTGGGCAGCAAGACGGTAGCTCCGAACCAGGAGGTTTGTCTGGATGTGAAAGTGGCTAAATTTACCAATATCCTCGGCGCGGAGTTTACGCTCAATTACACGCCTGCGCAGTTGCAATTCTCCCGGGTTACCGGGTTTAACCTTAGCGGGTTGGCGGAGAGTTCCTTCGGCCTTCCCGGACAAGGTACCAACCTTCCCGGCGCGATCAAAGTTTCCTGGGTAGATCCCAATGTAAGCGGGGTAACGCTTGCCGACAGCACCTCGATTTTCCAGGTGTGCTTTACGGCAATTGGCTCCAACGGGACGGTTACGCCGGTTACCATCAACTCTACGCTGGAAGTGACCAATGCCAATGAGCAGCCGGTGCCGGTGAACAGGGTCAACGGATTTGTTACCATTGGCGGGTCTTCCGGAGGCGGCAAGCTGCTTTTGTCGTTGACCGACAAGATGGCGGCGCCGAATTCGGATGTATGCCTCGATATGGCTGTAACCAACTTTTCAGGAATTGTGGGCATGGAGTTCAACCTGGCCTACAACCCGGATTCGCTGACGTTTAAATCAGTGGGCAGCCTGAACCTCACGGGACTGGAGTCCAGCAACTTCGGGTTGCCCGGGGTTGGCGTAAACCCGATCGGCAATCTCAAACTGGCCTGGGTAGATCCGGCAGTAACGGGGGTTACGCTGGCTGGCACCGTTAACATTTTTCAGGTATGTTTCACTGTCAAGGCGGCGTCCGGCGTTGCGCGGGTGCGTTTTGACACGCAGAAAACAATAGAAATTACCAATGCCCAGGATCAGCAGGTTTCCCGCGATCTGGACAACGGCTTTATTACGATTCAGGGCAACGCACAGCCTCCGGTTATCGCTACGCCCGCCCAGGTTACCAATGTCGGCTGCTTTGGCGCCAGCACGGGCGCTATTAACATCACCGTATCCGGCGGTAGCGGCAATTATACCTACAAATGGAGTTATCAGAATGCCTCTACCCAGGATCTGTCCAATATTCCTGCGGGTAATTATACCGTGACGGTGACGGACGCCGTCAGTACCCTCACCGCAACCCAATCGTATACGGTAACTCAACCCGCAACGGCGGTTCAGGTAGTGAGCGTGACGCCTACTCCGGTAGCGTGCTTCGGACAGAGCAGCGGCAGCCTGGCAGTAGTAGCCCAGGGAGGGACCGGTACGCTGAGTTATGCCTGGTCGGGCGGGTTGCCCGCTGTGGCGAACCCAACGGGGGTCGCCGCCGGGACGTATACCGTCACGGTGACGGACGCCAACGGCTGCCAGGCGGTTTCCAGCGCCACTTCTGTTACGCAGCCGCAGGCGGCCCTGACGGTCAATGCGACCACCGAAAATGCCGCATGTCCAGGATTGAACAACGGGCAGATCTCCATATCGGCTTCCGGAGGAACGGGGCCCTATACCTATGCCTGGAGCAATAACCTTCCCGCTAACCAGACAACACAATCCAGCCTGGCGCCTGGATCTTACCGGGTTACCGTCACCGATGCCCGCGGGTGTACTATTAGCACCACCGCTCAGGTAAACCAGGGAACCGGCGTTGCCATCGTCTCCATCCAGCCTACGTTTATCGACGCAGGCAGCGACGGCGCCGTGAATATCGGCGTCAGCGGGGGCACGACGCCTTACCAGTTCTCCTGGTCCGGGCCTTCAAGCTTTTCGCGCACTACCGAAGATATTACCGGTTTGAATACGGCCGGCCAGTATTGTATTACGGTTACGGATGCCAAAGGCTGCCTGGATACCGCTTGCGCCATGGTGTTGCAGAAATTAAAGTTTGGCGCCGTTACCGTTCAGGAGGCATGCTTTGGAGAAAGCAACGGCAGCGTTACGATTAACGCTACCGGAGGGCAGAGTCCTTATTCGTTTAAATGGAGCACCGGCGCAACGACACAGAACTTGTCTGCTCTTTCGGCAGGTTCCTACGGCCTGACCATCACGGATGCCATGAACACGTCGATCAGCGGCAGCTTCCAGGTACCGGGGCTGACGGCCATTGTAATCAATGGAACGACAACCGATGCGGTGGGATCTGCCAACGCGGCTAATGGCAGCATCGTTTTGAACGTTACCGGTGGGCAGTCTGGATATAAGTATAAGTGGAGCACCGGGGCGACAACATCCTCCATCAACGGCCTCAAAAAAGGCGAATACTGCGTAACCGTGACGGACGATAAGAACTGTTCGGCCGTGAAGTGTTTCCAGGTGAATTTAACGTCCCTTCCGCTGGCGTTTAACGCGCAGGTGTTCAATAACCGTTGCTTTGGCCAGTCCCAGGGGCGCATCGTCCTAACCGTTAATGGAGGCCTGGAGCCTTACTTTGCCACGTTCAACGACGGAACCCGGATCAACTCGGTAGCCGGACTGATCGAGCGCAACAACCTGCCGGCCGGGACGTTTACCTACGTGATCACAGATAATGAAGGGGCGACCATTCAGGGATCCTCGACAATTACCCAGCCTGCCGCTATTACGCTGGCACAGACTGTTGTGCGCCACGATACCGAAACGCCGGGCTGCACGGGGAGCATTTCCATTACGCCTGCCGGGGGCACGGGGAGCTTTAATGTGCGCTGGAACAGCAACAATGCAGGGGTTCTTATTTCCAATTTGTGCGAAGGCTCGTACATCCCTACGGTAGAAGATGCCAACGGCTGTACCCAGGCGTTTGATGCTATCCTGGTGAACACGTTTAGTGTAGCTGGTGCTGTGGTGGATAACAACTGCCCCGGCGACCAGGGCGGCGACGTCAATCTGACGGTCGCTGGAGGCGCCAGTCCATATGTTCATGCGTGGTTGAATGCCAAAGGCGATACCATTTCCAGAGTAAAAGACCTGACGAACGTCGTTTCCGGAACATACCGCGCGGTGGTTCGGGAAGCATCGGGCAATATGCTGATCAAGGAATTTACGATCGGAACCAAGTCGGCTTTATCTGCCAGCGCCCAGGTGATCTCCAATTACCGGAATTTTGGGGTGAGTTGCCAAAATGCCAGCGACGGTATTCTGGAGGCCACAGGCAGAAATGGGATCGGCGTCAACTTTATCTATGAGTGGTTGCGCAACGACCAGTTGGTCGGGTCTATGAAAAGGCTCCAAAACGCCCAAGCCGGGAACTATACCCTGCGCATCACGGATGAAGCGGGTTGTATGGCGGAAACCACCGCTACCTTGACGGCGCCATTGGCGGTTGGAATCAGCGGCTCGGTGAACCATATTTCCTGTACCGGCGCCCGGGATGGCGATGTGCTGGTTTCTGCCAGCGGAGGCGTCCCAGGATCGGTATTTACCTACGCCTGGAGTACCGGCGCGGCAGGACCGCGGATCAGCTTCCTAACCAAAGGCAATTATACTGTTTCGGTGTCCGATGCGAACAACTGTATGTCGACAGCAACCTTTGCGGTGCAGGAACCGAACCCGATCACGGTTACCGTAGAAACAGCGCCGGCGACGACGGGGACCCCGGATTGCAACGGCGCGGCTAAAGTAACGGCAACGGGCGGTACCCGCCCTTATAGTTACGTCACCAACGTGCCGAATGCTAAACTGACGGATTCGATTTACCTCAAGCTTTGTCCTGGAGATTATATGCTGGAGGTGGTGGACGCCAGAGGATGCAAAACTACTCCGGCGCGCCTTACCTTTAATATCCTCGACCGCACCCTTCCCTGCCTGGATATGCGCACGGTGATCTCTCCGGATGGCGACGGCGCCAACGACGAGTTTGAAATCCGGTGTATCGACGAGTTAAAGGATAACCGGATACTGATCTTCAATCAGTGGGGACAGCTGGTTTATGAAACGGAAAATTACGACAACCGCTGGCACGGCGTAACGACGAATGGGGAAGAACTGCCGGAAGGACCCTACTATTTTGTGCTCGAATATACCGACAATGAAGGGAAACGGATCCAGGTGAAAGGGTCTATTTCGCTGCTACGGGAATAATTAAGAAGTTTTAAAATTTTAAACCGGCTTCCCCTTGTTCCCCCTCCAAAGGAGGGGGAATAAGAGTGGGAAAATGCTTTGGGTTTATTTCCATAAGTTGACTACGCAGTGAATGAATAAGTCAATTCGGTCCGCTTCTTTTTTCAAAAAAGGGAAGCGGACGGGAATCCTCAAAACTATTGTTTTACCAATAACCGATGCTCCAATGAAAACATTTTTCCTCTCCATAGTCCTGGCCTGCTCTGCCTGGGCTTTGACTGCCCAGAACGAGGCGCTGGTAACGCATTACCAGGTGGCGCCCATTCTGGTCAACCCCGCTTACGCAGGTTTCAAGGGTACGCACCAGCTTTTTTTCAACGCACGAACCCAGTGGATCGCCTTTCCCGATGCTCCCAAAACGGTGGGAGTTCAGTACAACGGCCCTATTGGCAATACGTTTGGATTGGGCGTTGGCGTAATGACCGAAAGCGCAGCCCGCCTCACTAATTTCCGGGTACGCCTCAATTACGCATTCCGGTTCAACCTCGAGGAAACGGTGAAACTGTCGGTTGGATTTTCTACCGAATATAAACAGATGCGGCTGGGTAACAATATTCTGACCCAGGCGATCTACGATTTTGACGATATCATCAACGGGGCGGTAGATGGCAGACAGTTGTTCGACGCTTCCTTTGGCGTGTTCGGAACGTTCAACGACCGTACGTTTGTGGGCTTATCCTTTGCCAACCTGATCAGTGCCCGGTTGGACGATATTGTGACGTCTGCCGATGAGAATACCTTTTTGAACCATTACGTGATTTTTGCCGGTCACCGGTTCGAATTCAACAATAATGCCGTATCGTTGGAGCCTTCCCTCATGATCCGTCAAATCCGCGATGCGCCGTTTCAGGCAGACGTGAACCTGAAGCTTGGCTTTCTTAATGACCGGGTGATGGGGGGCATTTCGTACCGCTCGCTGAAATCCCTTGGGTTCTTGTTTGGCTCGGAGGTGTCCAACAGTTTCCGGTTGTTCTATACCTTTGATATGAGTTTGCAAGATATTCAGCAATTCAGCTCGGGCGCCCATGAATTGACGGTAGGCATCGGACTCAACACGCCGGATAAGCGGGCGAGGTTGAGGAATAGGTAGGCGCGAGGCGGAGCCTCGCGTCAGAATCTCGCGCCAGGGCCTCGGGCAGGTGCAAAAAATATGCAGGGAAGGAACCAGGCAGGGAAAATAGTAGGCAGGAATTCATATTTTTTTTATATTGTATCGCAATTCCCCCCTTGTGCTTTTTCCTCGTTCGGTTCCCCAAATGTGCGCCCCCTTTTTTGAAGGGGTGTTGTTCAATAGCATACTTGCCGCTTTATAAGGCATAAACGATAAATCGGTTTTTGGGATGGCCTCTCTCCACCTGGTGGAGGGGGGCTTTTTTATTTTCCCGAAAAAAACATTAAAAAAAATTCTACTTCTTTCAAGTTTGGCACGGTTTTGTAAACATATTAAGAAAAGTAATCAATTCATGATGCGCGATGTGTTTACCCGAGTGCAGGAATGATCAAACAAACCAAAAAGTGAGAAAACAAGACTGGAATTAGCCTGATGGCAGGCTGTCCGGTCGCTTCCGGCAATCCTTTTGCTTCTTCATGGGATACTTACCGCCTATGTGCATAGCACAGGGATTGCCCTTTTATTAACCGTCAAATTCCAGACTATGAAAGGAGTTATTCAAAAACCAGTCCGGGAAAGCAAAGGCCCGGGGAACACGTGGGCAAGGGAGGGCAGCCGGTGGAAAGACCGAACCTGGCTGTTGATTTTCCTTGCCTTTGGATTGGGGGCATGGCAGAAAGCAGCTGCGCAGATTCAGGCGCCGTGCTCCATTGTTTGTTTGGCGGATGATCCGTCTATTCCTGTTTTGCTACGGCTTGACGATAGCTGTAAAGTGACGATCTACGCTACGTCGTTTATTTTTTCCCAAAGTTGTCCATCCGACAAGGCTTTGATCGTGCGGGACGAATTTGGGGTTGTAGTGGCTCAGGGGCAAAACCAGTTGCGGGTTGACTTATCCGGCAGGGTAGGGCAGTTGTTTACCGTTACGGTAGTCGACCTGGGTACCGGCCTGACTTGCGTGGGGTATGCCCGCGTCGTGGATGAAACGCCTCCTCAGATCATGTGCAGGGATACCTTGCTTCCCTGCAGCGCCGACACGAGCGTTGCGGCGTTGGGGATGCCGCTCATTCTCGAAAATTGCGACACGGCGTTTTCTATTAAACGTTCGGACCGGGTGGATTTCCGGAGTTGTGCGAGCGATACGTCGGCTATTATCTACCGGACCTGGATTGCCAGAGACCGCTATGGCAACGCAGATACCTGCGTTCAGCAAATAACACTGCTCCGGGCGACTTTGGCGGATGTAGTTTTTCCCGCCGATACCACGCTGGAGTGTTCCGCTCCCAGTACCCATCCCGACAGCACCGGCTATCCTCGGTGGAGCAACTTGCAATTATTGTACGGCGGGGGCTTGTGCCGGTTTAGCGTTACGCACCGGGATGTTGTTACCAGTACCTGTGGAAACGGTATAGGACGCATCATCGACCGGATCTGGTCTGTGGAGGATCTTTGCAACGGGGGTCAGGTGCGGACGCATACCCAAACCATTACCGTAGCGGATACCAAACCGCCGGTAATCGTTTGTCCGCCTGCCAAAACGGTGCGAACAACGGTAGGGGAATGTACCGCCACCGTTTTACTCGACAAACCGGTCAGCGTCCAGGATGCCTGCGACCCTGACGCTATGTTTGTCGTTTCCGCTTCCTTTGGAAAAGTAGGGCTGGGCCCTCATTATTACGTCCCGACAGGAATTCATCAAATTACATACACTGCCCTGGATGCTTGCGGGAACGCATCCGTTTGTTACACTACATTGACGGTAAAAGACGAGGAACGGCCAATCGCGATTTGCGACGACGAAGTGGTGATCTCTCTGAACGAAACGGGAACTGCAGTTGCCGCCGCCCGGGTATTCGATGAAGGAAGTAAGGATAATTGCGTCAAAACGCTGTACTATAAGGTCCGCCGTATGGATATCGGGGGCTGTGATTCCCTGAACGGCGATGATTCCGCCATTGCGGGATACCAGGAATGGTTTGACGATGTGGTGTTTTTCTGCTGCGAAGATGTCGGCCAGCCGCTTATCCCTGTGATTTTGCGCGTGTATACGGTAAATCCCGGTCCCGGGCCTATTGATCCGGCGCGGGAAGCTGAAGGCGGTGATCTTTTTGGCAAATTTAACGAGTGTATGTCGATGGTCCGGATCAAGGACCCGATCCCTCCGGCTGTTTTTTGTCCGGAAGATGTTACCGTGGAGTGCACCGAAGACCTGACCGACTTGTCCCGTTTCGGAAGTCCGGTCATATTCTCGGGCTGCGGGTATACGCTGGACTCGACGGTGGTTTCCAACATCGATAATTGCGGACGGGGCACGATCAAGCGGATCTTCACCGTAACGGGCAAGAACGGCCTCACGACGATGTGCATGCAGACTATAACGGTCATTAATACCCAGAGCCTGACTGAAAAAGACATTACTTGGCCAAAGGATATTTCCCTGAACACGTGCGGCGCCAACACAGACCCGGATTTTCTTCCTGTCGGGTATCGCCGCCCCCAATTAGCTCGTCAGCCTGCTTGCGGTTTGTCGGCCATTATGCACGAAGATAAGTTATACGATGCGGCGCCGCCGGCATGTTTTAAAGTGTTCCGCACGTGGACAATTATCGATTGGTGCGTATACGATCCGGCCAAATCGCCTACTGTTGGGCGTTATCAGCATACGCAGATTATCAAGGTCGAGGACAACCAGGCCCCGAATTTTGTTTGCCCCCCGGATATGGTAGTCGCTGCCGTTAACGGCTGCGCATCCGCTCAGGTAACGCTGCCTGCGTTGGTTGCAACCGACTGTAGCCCCAACGTAACGATCGTAAATGATTCCAGGTATGCCGCTTCTCCTGGCGCCAATATCAGCGGGGTTTATCCGCTGGGCACTACGGTGGTTACGTACAAGATCAGCGACGGTTGCGGAAACGTGGCGACTTGCAAGGTGCGGATTACCGTAGAAGACCAGAAAGCGCCGGGGGTGGTCTGTTATCACGGGCTTTCGACCTCTATTGCCCAAATGCCGGGAGGGATAATGGCTATGGTCGACGCCAAAGCCTTTGACGCTGGCAGTACCGACAACTGTACGGATACCACAAATCTGAGGTTTACCATCCGAAGAGCTTCGCTTAACCCGACGATTCCGCCCACTGCAACCCAATTGACCTTTGACTGCGCCGATGTGGGCATACAAGGAATAGAGGTTTGGGCGACGGATGAATCCGGGAATAGCGCGTATTGCCTTACGACGATCCTTATTACCGACAATGGGCAGTTATGCCCCCCTGACGTGGGGCTTGGCGTGGTAGCCGGCGAAATCAAGACCGAAGGCGGCAACAATGTGGAGAAGGTCAAGATTTCCGTCATGTCGGACAAACCGATGTACGCGGCAACCAATGTCAACGGCGGATTTCTGGTAGACGATATTCCCTTTGGGCACGACTACACGCTGGTTCCCGAAAAAAATGACGATCTAATGAACGGGATCAGCACCATCGACCTGATCCGGCTGAGCAAGCATATATTGGGCGTTCAGCCGTTCACTTCGCCTTACCAATGGATCGCAGCCGACCTGGACAAATCAGGAACGATCTCCACACTCGATCTGATCAAACTCCGGAAACTGATTCTGAACAAGGATACCGATCTTCCGAACGGAAATACTTCCTGGCGCTTTGTCGATGCGGATTACAAATTTCCGGAAACCGGCAACCCGCTTCAGGTTCCTTTTCCGGAGGTCAAGAACATCAACAACTTCCGGCAAAAAGACGTCAAGGCAAACTTTATTGCAGTCAAGGTCGGGGATATTAATGGGTCGGCTATTGCCAACCAACTCATGAGCAGCGAAAGCCGGACCACAGGGGGTGATATGGTCGTTAGAGCCAAAGACCGGCAGTTTAGCGCAGGAGAAACGTTTACCGTAGATTTCTATTCTGCTGATTTGCAACAGGTCAATGGATATCAGTTTACCCTCGACTTCGATGAGAGGCTTCTGGAGCTCAAAGGACTCGAAATGGGCGACGTGGCGGAAATGTCGGAGGAAAATTTCGGATTCGGCGCCTTGTCTATGGGGAAAGTACTCACCAGTTGGAACAAGGGGGGGGCTTCCATTTCCCAGGGGGATTTGGTTTTGTTCAGCCTGACTTTCCAGGCCAAGCGGAGTGCAGACCTCGCTACGGCGCTGAAATTGAATGACCGGCCGGCTACCCCGGAAGCCTACAATGCGGATAATGAACTGATGCAGGTGCTGCTCCATATCGAGGGCGAAGACGGAAAACCGGCTGCTGGCGGCGGGTATCTCCTATACCAAAATGTACCCAACCCCTTCCAGGATGCTACTACTATCGGTTTTATCCTGCCCGGGAAAGAAGAAGCCTCCCTGAGGATCTACGACCTTGCCGGCAGACTGGTTTATCAACGCCGGGCACTGTTTGAAAAAGGATACAACGAAATACAGGTTGATCGGGGGGCGCTTCATGGGAATGGAATGTACTACTACCAGCTTTCCACCGAGGCCTTCACCGAAACCAGAAAGATGATGCTAGGAGGATCGCGGTAAGCGAAAATCCAGTGAAAGATAGCTTTTCATAGTTGTTTATGGACGGAATGAGGCGGGAGCAAGGCTGCTCCCGCTTTTTAATTTTTGCAGTACCTTTGGACGTACGAGTAACGCTTCATTCGCAACTCAGCTACAGCATGGCTTCAAAACACGAATTGGGCAAGCAGGGAGAGGCCATTGCCGCCCAATATCTGCAGGAGATAGGTTACCGGATTCTGGAACGCAACTGGCGCTATAAACGAGCTGAGGTAGACATCATTGCGGAGGATGGCCGCGTGTTGGTCTTTGTGGAAGTCAAGACCAGGGCTTCCGAGCGGTTCGGTTCTCCGGAGGCTTTTGTGGGAGTGCGCAAACAAGCGTTTTTGGCTTCTGCAGCTTCTTTTTTCTGCGACCAAAACGGGCATGCAGGCGAAGTGCGGTTTGATGTGGTTTCCGTTCTGTTCTCGGGAAAAGATTTTCACACAACGCATTTGCGGGATGCCTTCTTTCCGGGGCTGGGTTAAACCTTGTCGAATGCACTTTTCGTAAGGCCGAAAAGCAGGAGGTCCAGGGGTTCGCCGCTTTTGCGGCACATTTCTTCCCGGAGATCTCCTTCCCGCTGAAAACCGCATTTTCGGGCCAAACGCTGGGCTGCAGTGTTTTCCGTGCTGACCAGCAGCGTAAGCTTTTTTAATCCGGCCTGCCGGAAAGCAAAAGGGTAAAGCCCCTGTAACACTTCCGTCATATATCCCTTGCTTTGCCTGTTTTTATCTATAAAACCGGTGACGGCCGCTTTGGGCAAAGACCAGTCAATCTCGTGGAAGGCGGAGTATCCGATCAGGTCTGCACTGTCTTTGTCCCAAATCGCATAGTGGAATGCCTGCTGTCTAAGCCAGGCGGCGAGGCAGTCGCGAACGAAGAACTCAGCTTCTTCCATGCTGGTTATTGACGGAAGGACTTCCGGTTGAATATCCTGGAGCATTGCGTTATTCTCCTCCAGAAGATGGAAGAATGCCTTGCCTTCGTGTTCTCTGAATCGCCGCACGACGGTTCGTTTCGTGATCAGAACGGTTTCAAGCTCTAAAAGAGAAGCTTTCATAAGCGCGTTGCCCATTTAAGTGGTTCTTGCAAACGCAAATTAACGCCCTTTTGATCAAAATTTAAAAAAAACGCACGCAAGGCTATTGCATTTTTTGTGTTTTAAATATATTTTTGAACACAGATTGTTTTTATAGCGCCCGTCAAAACCCCATTGTATGAATTGGCGGGAATTCCCTTTCCTTACTATTTTCCTGGTATTTGGTCTTGGCATTCTGGCTGCGGAATACGGTAGCGGATGGATCCCTCCTTCAGAGGGGACATTGCTGTTGCTGGCAGCAGCTGCCGGCCTCGCTGCCTGGGCCGGTTTTCAAAAGCTTGCCTACCGGTATGCGTTCCTTTTTTCGGTATGGTGCTGGGCGGCCTTTCTTCTCCTGGGGGTGTGGCGGAGGCAATCCATTGAGGAGAGCCCTCCTGCGGGGCATTTCGAGCGGCTCGATCTGGAGCGGTTTTATGGGAAGGTGTTGGTGGAGGAAGCAAAGCCCGGGAAGAAAACCTGGAGGGTTTTTGCCCGGATGCTAACAGCGGGCCCGGATCCGGGTACGCAATACGAGGTCGGTGGGAGTTTGTTGTTATACTTGAAACCGGAGGGGCATGAGCTTCCATCTGGAGGGGATATTCTGGCTGTTGCCGGCAGGTTGGGCCGCATACCGGAAAACACTAACCCTGAGGCGTTTAACTATGCGGGGTATCTTCGACGACATGGGGTTCATTACCAGGCCTTTATCCCGGATTTTGGATGGGCGGCCTTGCCGGAGGAGCGCCTCGGTGGGTGGAAGGCTGTTCTTTTTTACGGCAGGGAATATTGTCTGCGGCAGCTTCGAAACGCTTTGCAGGACAGGCAACGCTATGCGATCGGCGCCGCCCTGATCCTCGGAAACCGGGAGCGGTTGGACCAGGAGGTTCTTAACGCATTCAGCAAAACCGGGGCCATGCATATTCTTTCCGTATCGGGGTTGCATGTTGGCATGGTGGCCTGGTGTTTGTCGTGGATACTGGGAAAGGCGCCGCTTTCGGGCAGGTGGGGGGTGGCGGTGCGCTCGGGGGTCCAGCTTACCGGCATATGGGGGTACGCTATTCTATGCGGGGCAGGCGCATCGGTGATCCGCGCGGCCGTGATGTTTAGCTGGCTCCTGATGGGAAAAACCATCAACCGGCCCGGAAATATTTGGAATACGCTGAGCGGGTCGGCTTTTATGCTGCTGCTATACGATCCGCAGTGGTTGTTCGATATCGGTTTTCAGCTCTCCTATCTTGCGGTTGCAGGGATCGTCTTGCTGGAACCTCCCATCTATCGGCTGCTGCATCTTAAGAGCAAGGCTGCCGATTATTTTTGGAAGATGACGGCTGTTGGCATAGCCGCTCAATTAGCGACAGGCCCATTGAGCGTATTTTATTTTCATCAGTTTCCTACCTGGTTTTGGCTTTCCGGCTGGGTAGCGGTACCCCTGGGTGCGGCGATCCAAGGGTTGGGGCTGGCGCTGGTGGTTTTTGGCGGGGTTCCTGGCCTGGCGTGGGGCCTGGGCTGGCTCCTGGACTGGAGTATTCGCATTTTGTTTGCGGCGCTGGAGCAAATGCTTTTTTTGCCTCTGGCTTGTATCGAGGGGCTTTGGCTTGAACCTTGGGAAGCGTTTTGGTGGTATCTTTTGCTGGGCGTTGCGGCGATCGCATTTTTTCGTCCGGCAAAAATATGGGTTTGGACTCTGGCCGGCCTTTTGGCGACGGGAGCGGGGGCTGCCTTTTTTTCCAGGCTTCGCCAGGCGGAAACCTGCGAGATCGTTTGCTATGCAATAGGGAAGAATTCCGTCACGGAATTCTGGTACGGCCGTCATGCCATTGTATTTCAGACCGGCGATTCGGCGCAGATCCTGAATCAGACCAGCGCTTTTCATTTGAAGAAAAAGCCGGAGCGCATTTCCAGGCGAACCCTTGGAGAAGAGACGGCATCGGTAGACCTTCCTCAATCCGGTCCTCTGGCCGTCTTTAACGGCAAACGGTTTTTTATTTGGGATGGCGAAGAAGGAAAAGACCTGCTTCCTCCGGCCGGCGCCGATTACTGGATTTTGCGCAACAACCCGTTTCTTCCCAAAAAGGGATTGGAAGGGCGGATGCCTGCCCAACTGGTCATCGCTGACGGGAGCAATGAGCCGGGAAAACGAAGGTATTACGCGCAGTTTTTTAAAGATTACAAGACCGCTTTTTGGTCTACTCCCGACCAGGGCGCTTTGAAAATTAATTTATAAACCCCTGATTATGAAATGGAATTGGAAAAGCTTTGGCTATTTTTCACCTACCGAACGCCGGGCGTTGCTTTTGACGCTCGCTTTTTCCGTGGTTTTGTTTGCCGCTCCCAAATGGGCGTTGCAAGGAAAGACAGACCCTCCTCCCCTTGCCGGGGACGACAAGGAATGGCTGCAGCAGCATTTGGAAAAACTGGAAATCCCTTCTTTTGAAAAACCCGTCAAACCCGGAGTTCATCGGATGAAAACACTGAAGCCGGCCCGGTTTGACCCCAACCGGGTTACCGCTGCGCAGCTCGAAGCCATGGGAGTATCTTCCTACCTGGCGAGAAACTGGGAACGGTACCTTCAAAAAGGAGGGAGGTTCCGCCATGCGGAATCGGTTCGGAAGCTATATGGAATGACCGACCCAGTATTTCATGCGTTGACGCCTTATATGACCATGGGTCGCCAGGAATCGGGCAGCAGGGTAGGGCAGGAGCGGGTTACGCCGGATTCCAGCCCTGTTTCCAAAAATTATTACCGCCCAAAAACCTGCGGTGAGCTGGAGATAAATTCCTCGGATTCCATCGGTTGGGAGTCCCTCCCGGGAATTGGGCCCGTTTTGGCTTCCCGGATTCTCAAGTTCCGGCAGCGGCTGGGAGGTTTTGCTTCGGTAGATCAAGTCCGGGAAACGTTTGGGCTACCCGATTCTACTTTTCAAAAGATCAAGCCATGCCTGATCCTTGCCGTGGCGCCCAAAAAACTTTCCATCAATGCGCTTGGAGAAGAGGAGCTAAGAGCGCATCCTTACGTAGGATATAAACCGGCAAAGACGATCGTCGCTTACCGGCAGCACCACGGGCCGTTCAGGTCTTTGGAGGATCTTTTACCGATTCCCGTTTTATCCAGGGAAGCCTGGGAAAAGTTGGCGCCTTATCTCGATTACTCCGGGTCCCCTATTCCCCCTCCGCAGGAATAGCGTTTTTGTTATCTTCTGGTCGTGCCTGAAATGTTTTGAAATTTTGTTCGGGAGGAAGTTCATTCGTTTTAATTACCTTTGGAATTATTTTTTTTCAGATTCCAATATTTTGAATCCGGTTTTTCTTTTTTTCGGCAGAAAAGTGTAATTTTTACACTAATTAATCAAAAAGAAGCAATGGCATTGCAGAAAAACCGGAGGGTGGCATGATCAATTTTGATAATTACCTCAAAGCATCCTTTACAGTTGATAACGTCATATTTGGTTTTGACGAAGGAGATCTCAAGGTGCTTTTGATCAAGAGGGCGGAAGAGCCTTTTTTGGGTTACTGGGCCTTGCCCGGGTATTTTGTATATCCCAACGAGGACCTGGAAACGGCAGCAAAAAGGGTACTATTCGAACTAACCGGATTGCGCAACGTCTATCTGGAGCAGGTACATACATTTAGCGCTATCGACCGGCATGAGTTTGGGCGGGTGATCACCGTAGCTTACTTTTCATTGGTAAAGATAAGCAACTATTCCCTGCAGGTCGCCTCGATCGCATCGCAGGCGCAATGGCATTCGGTTTCGACAATAGGACGCCTGGGTTTTGACCACAATGAGATACTCCGGGAATGTTTTCACCGGCTGAAGTGGTTGGTCCGTTCCCGCCCGGTCGGATTTGAGCTTCTTCCCCCAAAATTCACCCTGACGGAGTTGCAGCATCTTTATGAAGCGATTTTGGAGACGGATTTGGACAAGAGAAATTTCCGCAAAAAGATTCTGTCGATGGGGTTGTTGATCGATTTGGGTGAAATCCAGGAAGGGGTTGCGCATCGTCCGGCCCGTTTGTATATGTTCGACCGCGTTCGATATCAGGAGTTGCTCGAAGAAGGGTTTAGCTTTGAGCTCAAAGAAACCCGCAAAAAAGAACCAGCCCGGCGAAAAACGCCGGGGACCATTCTATGAGGCCCGTATTTAGGGCTGCCATGGCAATTTTGGAATAGTCCCGCTTTCCCATCTGTGGTCTGGTTGTGTGCGCGAACGTTGTCGTTCCGACATTCCTTTCAGGCGAGGGCGCCGGTTGATCGGGGCAATATGCGGGGCGTCCGGCCTGTTGAGCCGGAGCGTTTCGGCGCATCAGGTAAAAAAGGGAGTGAACCCGGAATACCAATTTTTTTTTGCCTAATTTGCACGCTGAAAAGAGCCGGCGCGCGCCGCAGCTTTAAGGGCGTTTTGCCAGGCTGAAGTGAATAGTTGAGGGAATATGAAAAACATTCGGAATTTTTGCGTCATTGCACATATTGATCACGGGAAGAGTACGCTTTCGGACCGGCTTCTGGAGTTCACCCGAACCATCGACAAACGCCAGATGGTCGACCAGGCGCTGGACAATATGGACCTCGAGCGCGAACGGGGCATCACCATTAAAAGCCATGCCATCCAATTATACTATTCCCACTCCGACGGGGAAGTATATACCTTTAATCTTATCGACACCCCCGGCCACGTGGATTTCTCCTATGAGGTTTCCAGATCAATCGCGGCCTGCGAAGGAGCGTTGCTTCTGGTAGACGCTTCCCAGGGGATACAGGCCCAGACCATTTCCAACTTGTATCTGGCGATCGACCACGATTTGGAGATTATCCCTGTGCTCAACAAAATCGATATGGAAAGCGCGATGATCGACGAAGTGTCGGACCAGATCATCGACCTGATCGGGTGCAAAAAAGAAGACATCATTCTGGCAAGCGGACGGACCGGGCAGGGAGTAGAGGATATCATGACCGCCATTGTGAACCGAATTCCCTCTCCGAAAGGAGATCCGGAGGCTCCGCTGGAAGCCCTGATCTTTGATTCGGTCTTCAATTCCTTCCGGGGTGTGGTAGTTTATTTCCGGATATTCAACGGAACCCTCCGCAAGGGGGACAAGGTGCGGTTTTTTCATACCGCGAAGGAATATCTGGCGGATGAAGTCGGCATTTTGCAGATCAATCAAATTCCGAAGCAAGAGTTGAGCGTCGGAAACGTAGGCTACATCATCACAGGAATCAAAAACTCCAAAGAGATCAAGGTTGGCGATACCTTAACGCTTGTTGATAATCCGTGCAAGCAGGCTATCCGGGGGTTTGAAGACGTAAAGCCCATGGTATTCGCCGGTATTTTCCCCATTGATAACGACGATTACGAGGACCTTCGCGACAGTCTGGAAAAACTCCAGCTCAACGACGCATCCCTTGTATTTGAGCCCGAGACCTCTGTCGCTTTGGGTTTTGGCTTTCGCTGCGGATTTCTCGGGATGCTCCACCTCGAGATCGTTCAGGAGCGTTTGTCAAGGGAATTCGATATGGAAGTGATCACCACGGTTCCGAACGTTTCCTATAACGCTTTTACGACGAAGGGGGAGGAGTTGGTTGTCCGGACGCCTTCCGACCTGCCGGATTCCTCCAAACTGGACTACGTGGAAGAGCCTTATATCCGCGCGCAGATCATCACTAAACCGGAATATATCGGGGCGATCATGACCTTGTCGATGGAAAAGCGGGGGCTACTGGTCAGGCAGCATTATTTAACGACCGACAGGGTGGAGTTGACCTTTGAAATGCCTTTGGCGGAGATCGTTTTTGATTTTTACGACCGCCTGAAGTCCATCTCGAGGGGATATGCTTCTTTTGATTATTACATGATCGACTACCGGATGTCGGATCTGGTTAAGCTGGATATCAAACTTAACAGTGAAAATGTAGATGCCCTCTCTGCTTTGGTCCATAGAGAAAAAGCCGAAGCTTTTGGGCGAAAGATCTGTAAGCGCCTGAAAGACTTGTTGCCCAGGCAGCAATTCGTGATTGCCATTCAAGCGGCGGTGGGCGCCAAGATTATTGCCCGGGAAACGATCTCCGCGCTTCGAAAGGATGTAACCGCCAAGTGCTATGGAGGGGATATTACCCGGAAGCGAAAACTGCTGGAGAAGCAGAAAGAAGGGAAGAAACGGATGCGTCAGATCGGTAGCGTCGAAGTACCTCAGAAAGCCTTCCTGGACGTACTTAAACTCAATAATTAAAATTCCGCCCCGGCGGGGATACCAGGGCGGAAAGAGGAACGGCGCTTTGGAGCGCTTATGTTTTAAGTGTTTTTTGTTCTGCTTCTCAAAGCCTTACATTAAACGGCCTTTCTTTTGCAGGACACGAGCTGAACCTTTTCCCAAAGGGTATGATTTGTTATTAAGCGGGAAAGATTCAGCCCATGTCTTTGCAAAACATTCATTGAACAAGTGTGGGGGGACAATCAGGGAAAACCTTCCTTAAACTCTGCGACTGCGCGAAGCCAAGTTATCCAGGCTCAGGATGATCCCGCCTCCCAGGACGAAAGCTGCCATAACGATGTACAAAACGAGCATGACCAATTTGATTTAGAGTGCGTTATAAAAGAGATTATGACATCCGCGCTTTTGAATGTCCATGGGCTCTATACGCTGAACTGAGGCTATGGAAAACGTGTACTGATTTTCCCGGATAGCAGGTCAACTCAAGATGGGATCGGAAAGACTTTTGGATATGTTCGGCGAAATACCTGAACTAGGATCAGAACGAAAGCGAAAATGCAAAAAAAATGTAAAACCGCCAATAGGCGGCCAATTTTTTTTCATTTTTTAATATTCATTTAACGGGAAGGAAAGCCGGGGTCAAATTATTCCATTAGCCAGGAGTTTGGAAACGGTAGGGTGTTCACTGCCTCCAAGGGGTTCTATGGTAATGTTCAGGCTGGCAGCGCGCTGCACGTATTGGATAGGTTGGAGGCTTTTTTGTTCCGGTTGGATCAGCCCCAAGTCGATCATTTGCCCGTCCACATCTGCCCAAATCTGGTATTGATGACCGGAAGGAGGGGCAGGAAGCCCTGCCGCATTTACAAAAGCCTGTTCTTTTTGTTGATTCCAATAAACAACGGAAACCGACTCCGGGGCAAGCAGAGTACCCCGAAGGGTAACGGGTACAGCGCCAGCCGTAGTGATTTGGTTAAACAGCTGCGCCACCGCTTGGTTGGCGTCCTGGCTTTTTTTACAGGAAGCAAGTTCCTGCCGCAGAGTTGCCAACTGGGCCGATTGCCTGTTCCAGGTGGTATAAAACAGAACTAAAATGGAAGCGGCAAAGGCAAAAGCGGCCAAAGAGGTATATTTTGCTACTGACCTGGCGCGGGGGGTCCTTGAGCGGGCGCTTGTACCTGTTGAACTGGAAGGATAAGGCGTATGTTTTTTGGCATAGTGGAGCAGGTTTTGTTTTAACACAGTTACTTCCCGCCGCAGCGCAGGATCGTTCTGCAATAATAACTCCACCTCCTTATTCTCCTCATCGGAAGTAAGCCCTAATACATACTCGTGAAGCAAACCGGATGTTGCAATGTGTTTTTTTTCCTGCATGGTACTTTCTTAAATCACTACGCCCCAGGCATAGCTTCCGGCAGGGAACGGGTTCCTGCCAGAAATTTTTTGCGGGAACTGCCGAAAGAAAATGCGCTGACACACCTCCTTCAAAATCAGAAGAGTAACCAAAGCAGGTGAAAAAAGTTTAGCAGAAAACGGAAATTTTAAAAGATAGCGGTCATTTGAATTTAAGGCATCTTTTTTTTCCGCCCTTTGGAAAAAAACTCGTTTCGCAGGTGTCCCTGGTTGAGGTATATGACACCAAGGAGCATAATCAGGAGCAAGATGCTTTCTTTGTGCATAGAGGTTTTAGTTTTGCCCTGCGCGCAGGCAGGAGGGGTTATAGAATAGGTAAAAGGAACAGCGTATTTACATTGGACTATGTCTTTTGGAAGAGGTTTAATTTATTGGAAAAATTTAATCAGGATATACCTGCGGCGGTTTTCTTTCGCAGTTCAATGCATGCCACCTCGGGCAGGATGCCTACCCGCCCCGGGTATCCCAAAAAGCCGAGCCCCCGATTCACGTAGAGGTATTGGGCGCCTCGTTGGTACAAGCCTGCCCATTGTTTATACATGTATTTGATAGGGCTCCATTTAATCCAGCCCGGTATTTCGACGCCGAATTGCATCCCATGGGTGTGGCCGGACAAGGTCAAATGAATGCCGCTAAATTGTTTGTTCACTTCCATGTCCCAATGCGAGGGATCGTGCGAGAGCAAGATCTTGAACGCGGCCCCTTCCGCCCCATCAAGGGCTTTGGGAAGATCGCCCCGCTTAGGGAAACGCAAATGGGCGGAATGATTTTCCACGCCCAGCACGGCTAATTGGGTATCGTTCACATTCAGCAGGCGGTGTTCGTTCAGCAGAAGATTCCAGCCAAGGCGGCGGTGGATGTTTTTCAATTCTTCCAGATTTGCTTCTTTGGCCTGTTCGGACTCCCACTCGGCGTAATCCCCGTAGTCATGGTTGCCCAGGACGGAATACACACCGTGTTTAGCCTGGATTTTATCGAAGACATCCATATACGGGCGCATTTCAGACGCTCTTTCGTTGACCAGATCGCCGGTAAAGAATACCAGATCGGCGTCCTGCGCATTGATAAGATCGATTGCCGCTTTAACCGGCTCCTTGAACGTAAAACTGCCGGAATGAATATCGGATATTTGAACGATCCGCAGGCCGTGGAGTTGATCCGGCAGGTCATCGAATTCGATCTGCGTTTTAAACAGCTTGTACCGGTAGGGGTTCCGGATCATTCCGTAAGTCAGGGATAAAAAAGGAATGCTCCCAAGGGCAAGGCCGAAGTTGGACAAGAACCGGGACCGGGAGAGGCTGAAGCCTGTCGGGCGCCAGGTTTTTTCGAAGATCCATTGGAACCCTCTCCGCAAATCGTCAATGGCAAGGAAGGGAAGTACCACAAACTTGGAGAGGTAGATAATGAAAATGCCGGTGCGGGCATAGGTGAGGAAATTCCGGTTCCAATGATCCGTCAGGCCGTTCAAAGAAGCGAGAGTCAACCCGATCGCAAATATCGGAACAGCCCAAAACAGCAGGTTGGCGGCATATTTTGCAGAAGAAGGCCAGTTTTGGGACCAGAGGCGCAGCGCTTGAAAGCTGTATGCGTCGATCGCCAGCAGAAAACCTAGAAAGAACCAAATGCGCATAAGCGGTGTTGAGGGTGAAAATCAGGGTTAAAGATATTAGTCTAACCTTAGTAACAAGACATAGCGTATACGGTTCAGTATTTCTACCTTTGGGAAAAAACTTAACATGGTGTTCGATATACCCAAATTATCTAACCAAGACAAAGGGAATTTCTTTTTGATTGCCGGGCCATGTCTTATTGAGAGCGAGCAAATGGCGTTCGACATCGCAGGTCAGGTGTCGGAGTATTGCCAAAAAGTAGGTATCCCTTATATTTTCAAAGGATCATACCGGAAAGCGAACCGTTCCAGACTGGACTCCTTCTCCGGGATTGGCGACGAAAAGGCATTGGAGATTTTGAAAAAGATTGGAGAACACTTCAGTATCCCGGTAACTACCGACATTCACGCTGATGAGGAGGCGGCTTTGGCCGCAAAATATACCGACGTACTGCAAATTCCCGCGTTTTTGTGCAGGCAAACCAGCCTGCTGGCTGCTGCAGCAGGCACCGGCAAGGTAGTCAATGTGAAGAAAGGCCAGTTTATGAGTCCGGAAGCGATGCAGTTTGCCGTAGACAAAGTGCGCCAATCCGGCAACCCGAGGGTTATGCTGACCGAGCGGGGCGTTACCTTTGGGTACCAGGATCTCGTTATTGATTTCCGGGGGATTCCGGTTATGCAATCTTTTGGCGTTCCGGTGGTTCTGGATTGTACGCATTCCCTGCAGCAGCCGAACCAAGCCAGCGGGGTTACCGGCGGGCGCCCTGCGTTGATAGAAACGGTTGCCAGAGCTGGGATAGCCGTTGGCGCCGACGGCCTTTTCATCGAGACGCATCCCAAGCCTTCCGAGGCGAAATCCGATGGCGCCAATATGTTGCCTTTGGACCGCCTGGAACCTTTGCTGGAAAAACTGCTGCGCATTCGTGCAGCTATTCAACCTTAATTCTTATTGCCATGAAGGCGTTTACCAGACATTTCGGGTTGTGGGTTGGTTTGTTATGGTTGGCAGGGCTCTTGGCGCCTTTGAGGGCGGGCGCGCAGGCCCAGCGGATTGTGCACTCCGCTTTTCTGTGGCCTGATTCTGCCAGGCAACTGACAATTGACCTCCCATGGACATACTCCGTAACTTCCTGGGTAAACAACTCCATTCTGGTGGAGATGACCGTCCGGATGGAAAATGGGTCCGAATCGCTTTTAAAAAGCGCCCTGGATAATGGCCGATATGCGCTGACACTGGAGAGCGGAGGCGATTCTTGCCGGTTGGCGAACAACCCCAAGGGGCTTTTACCGCTTGAGACTTCGAGAGGAAAGGTTAATGAGTATCTGACAGTCAAGATTTATTTACCGGAAAAACTAACTGCCCAGGGAACTAACCGATGGCTCATGCCAGAGAAAAAACCGGAGTGAGGGGATAGTATATTACTTGATTTGCGCGTGTATGATTCATGTGATTGATTTGGCCTTGACGCCTTCCGAAGCAAAAGAAGAAGCCCTGTTGCTGGTCCGCGCCGCTGAGTTTCTGAAATTGGACAGTGGGGAGATCTCCCATATTCAGCCGGTCAAGCGGTCAATTGATGCGCGGGGGAGCCGGCCGTTGGTTCGGTTGCGTCTGGAAGTGTTTGTCCGTGAACAGTATACCCCTGAACCCGCTCTGCTACAGCAGCTCAAGCCGGTTGATGGCCGCCGCAAGGCGATTATTGTAGGAGCAGGGCCTGCCGGTTACTTTGCCGCCCTGGAACTTCTGGAGCAGGGGATTATGCCGGTGATCCTGGACCGGGGTAAGGACGTGCGGGCCCGGAGGCGCGACTTGCGGGCCATTCAGCAGTTCTCCGTAATTGATCCCGATTCTAACTATTGCTTTGGGGAAGGAGGGGCAGGCGCTTATTCCGATGGGAAATTATATACACGGTCTCACAAACGGGGAACGATTGATAAGGCCATGCGCCTTCTGGTCGAACATGGAGCGAATCCGGACATTCTTGTGGATGCTCATCCGCATATCGGGTCCAATAAGCTTCCCGGAATCGTAGCCAACATCCGGGAGACGATCCTGCATTATGGAGGGGAAATCCATTTTGATTCAAGGGTTACCGGTCTTGTTCTGGAAAAGGGAAGAGTGCTTGGCGCGGTGGTCAATGACAGGGATGCGTATTTTGCCGGGGCGGTAATTCTCGCGACCGGGCATTCCGCGCGGGACATATATGCCATGCTCGACCGGCAAGGTATCCGGATGGAAGCCAAACCGTTTGCACTGGGTGTTCGGATTGAACATCCCCAGGAACTGATTGACCAAATACAATACAGGCAATCTCCGCGGGACCCGGATTTGCCAGCGGCAAGCTACAAGCTGGTCGCCCAGGTAGGCAAGCGCGGGGTGTTTTCTTTTTGCATGTGCCCGGGAGGGTTGGTAGTCCCTGCAGCGACGGCGCCCGGAGAGATAGTAGTGAATGGGATGTCGATGTCGCGTAGGGATTCGCCATTTGCCAACTCCGGTGTGGTGGTAGCGGTAGAGCCCGAAGATGTGAGGGCATTTGGAGGCAGTGTGTTTTCCGGGCTGGAATTTCAGAAATCGGTTGAACAGCAGTTGTTCCGCTTTGGCGATGGCAGCCAGAAGGCGCCTGCTCAAAGGCTGACGGATTTTGTCCAGGGCAAAATCTCGTCCGACCTGCCGAAATGTTCGTATATTCCGGGGCTGGCTTCAGCGCCCCTTCATCAATTGCTCCCTTCGTTCATTTACCGGCATTTGCGTCCGGCAGTGTTGGAATTCGAAAAGAAGATGCGGGGTTATTACACGACGGAAGCGGTCGTTTTGGCGACGGAAAGCCGGACGAGCGCGCCGGTGAGGATACCCCGGGATCCGGTCACCTGTATGCATCCTCAGTGGGAAGGATTATTCCCTGCTGGGGAAGGCGCCGGTTATGCCGGAGGAATCATATCGGCTGCCATGGATGGCCAGAACGTGGCGAGAGCGGTAGCCGGGTTTTTATTTTAAACCAGATTAAGGGAAGCAGATTTCCTGCAACCAAATGCGCATTCCGATGAAAGCAATTCTAGATCTCATGGGCCGGTTCTTCCTTTCTGCTATCTTTCTCTATGAAGCGGTTGATTCGTTTATCTATTTCGAAAAAACCCAGGAAAAAATGACCCTTTACGGAATTACCTGGCAGCAAGACTTTTTATTAACCGCTTCAATTTTCGCGATGGTTTTGGGCGGAGTTTTGATTTTGACCGGCTACCGTGCCGGCTTCGGCGCTTTTCTATTGCTTTGTTATTTTCTGCCATTGACCCTGATCCTGCATGCGTTTTGGAATTACCCCACGGATGAAAGGCGCGGGCAGGCTATCCAACTAATGCACGATCTTGCGATTTGCGGAGGGCTATTGCTGGTTTTGGTTAACGGCGCAGGGAAGTACAGCATAAAGCGGATTTTTTCAACATTTAAAGTTCCTTGACCGTAGCAGAGGCAGTGTTTTTTCGTCTTAACGGAGAAAGTTTGTTCACGTTTGTTCGGCGCCCGGGCGAAAAACCATTTTTATCCAGGAAAATGGTTCAATATAAATACCTAATTTGTAACTTGCACCAGTATATTCTCTTGTTATTAAAACCGGACTTCCGTGATAAAAGCCATTATTGTCGAAGATGAGCCGATGGGCAGAACGAATTTGAAAAGCCTGATCCGTTCCCATTGCCCGGATGTTGAGGTGATTGGGGAGGCGTCCAACAACAACGAAGGGGTCGAACTCATGGGTAAGCTCCAGGAACGGCCGGATGTAGCCTTCCTGGACATTAAGCTTCCCGATGGGCTGGTTTTCAAAATGTTGAATCAGTTGTCCACCATTGATTTTGAGATCGTTTTTGTTACTGCCTGGCAGGAATTTGCAATAAAAGCCTGTGAATATAGCTCCATCGGGTACATTCTGAAGCCGATCGATCCGGATGCGCTGAAAGATGCCATGGCAAGGGTCCGGGCCCGTTCAGCTAACCAGATTGAGAAGCGTCTGGATATTTTCAACAGCTTTTACCACAATCCCAATACCTTTTCCAAGATGAGTATTTCGGCGGTAGATGGGATTTATTTCGTGAATATAAAGGACATTATCCGTTTTGAAGCGGAAGACAACTACACGCACATTTTTCTGGAAAGCGGCGAACGCATTACTGCATGTAAAACGATCAAATCTTACGAAGAACTGTTGAGCCCCTATAATTTTTTCCGGGTACACAAGCGTTATATGATCAACCTGAACTATATGCGCAAGTACATCCGGGGAGAAGGAGGCTATGTGATCATGGAAGACAACTCACAGATTGAAGTGTCCCGGCGCCGGCGAGCTCCGTTTATTGACTTGCTTCGCCGCCTGCAGGGAGGAAGGCAAGCCGACTAACACGAACGCGATCCTCGTTAACGATTGAATGTCACCTATTCCTTGGTAAACCCCTTATTAGAGCCAGTATGAAGACGCACCTAGTATCTCCAATCCCCCCAAACCGGTTAAATTCACTACTATGGGAAAGTTAACTAAAGAAAACAAACTAGAAGAGGCCAAGAAAACCCTGAAGACCGTCAAAAAAGAAGATTTGAAAAAGATCAAAGGCGGTAAAGGAAAAAACTGGCAGAATGGGTGTTCGGATATTATCCCCCAATAACTGCTAGTATGTTCTTCACTTTAGGGTCACGTCCCCCATTGGGGGTGTGACCCTTTTGCTTTAGCAGAAGCAATGCAACTACCCATCCCATGACTTTAGCAAGCGTATGTTCTTTTGATGTGGCCGCTTTGGAGGAACGGCTGAAGCAAACCTCCGTTCCATTGGACCGCCTGGACCTGATCGAACAACTTGCCTCTTACTACGTGTTTGCTAATGTTCAGCGCTCCCGGCAATTACTCAATGAGCAGGAGCGGATTTTGCTTCGCCATCCCCAGGAGCATTACCTCAGCCATTATTACATTCACCGGGCAATCCTTGAAAACCAGGCTTACCAGTATGCCCTGTCGGATACCTATTTTCAAAAGGCTATCCGTTTGATCGAAGAAAACGGGGATGCCCGTATTCAGGCGGAAACCTATATCGATTATACCGGGACTTGTATCAATAACAAGCGGATGGACGACGCCAGCGCTTACCTGGAAAAAGCCCGCCGCCTGCTCCGGATCTATCCCAATCCTAAACTGGAAGCCCGGATCACTTGCCGGGAGGGGTTTGTCCAACTACACTACTCCAATTTTTCCAGGGCCATCGAATTGCTCCTCGAAGCGGACCGCCAGATCATGGCAATCCGGGAAGAGCCTCTTGAAATTAAAGATTATTATTTTCTTGTGCTCATTCATAGCGGTTTGGGGAATATCCACGAGCGCAACGACGACCTGGAGAGCAGCGTCAAAGCCTACCTGAAAGCCGCTTCCACAGCCGAGAGTCTGGGTATGTGGAACAGGATGTCCTGGATCTACCTGAACATTGGCAACGGGTATATGTCGATGGATAAGTACGGCCAGGCTGCCGCTTTCTTTACCAAGGCCGTCAAACTTCATGAGGATTTTCACCCCGTTTCGAAAGCCAGCGCTTATGCTAATCTGGGCTTTTGTTCGCTGATGAGAAAAAACTATCCTAAAGCGCTACAATTACTGGAAAAAGCAGAGGCTATTTTGAATCAGGTAGAAGATACTACCTACAAAAACTACGCCCTGATTGAGTCCTGGCGTGGGTTGGTATTCGCCCGCCTGGGCGAAATGGAGAAGGCGGAAACCCATTTTCTGGAGGCCATCACCTGGGCCCGTATTGAAGACGACTACAAAAGACTGTCCGGGGTTTTTCAGGATATGGCCGCGTTCTATGCCGAGCAAAAAGACTTCCGCCGAGCCTATGAATATCAGGTCATGCATAGCCAATACGCCGCCCGGTATAACCAGGAAGTCAACCTCCGTAAGCGCACGGAGTTGGAATACAAATACGAGGCGGAACAAAAACAGCAGGAAGCCGAAATGCTCCGCCTGCAGGCAACCAGATTACAAATGAAAGCGCTGAGGGCCCAGATGAATCCGCACTTTATCTTTAATGCCCTCAATTCCATCCAGCACTATATTACCTCCTACGAAACGGACTCCGCTTCCAAGTACCTGGCCATGTTCGCCAAACTTATGCGCCAAAGTCTCGACTATTCCGACCTGGAAATCATCTCGCTCGATAAAGAAGTGGAGTTCTTGCGCGATTACCTGCTCATAAACCAAAAACTGCGCTTTAACAACGGACTTCAATACGAAGTCATCGTTGATGAAGATATCGAAGAGGACATTTTTGGCGTGCCTACGATGATCGTCCAACCCTATGTCGAAAATGCGATCGAACACGGCCTTCGCACCAAGTCGGAGGGAATGATCCGGCTCCGGTTTTCCCTTTACGACGACAATACCCTCCTCTGTGTGGTCGAAGACAATGGTATCGGCAGGGAAAATGCCCGCAAATTCCAACAACAAGATCCCAAGTTCCATAAACACCTCTCCAGAGGAACCAGCATTACAGAACAACGGTTACAACTGCTCGCCAATTCCAAAAAAGAAAGGGTGTTCGTGAAAACGATCGACTTGAAGGACGACCTCGGCTCGCCCTGCGGCACCCGCGTGGAGATCAAGATACCCATCATAGATCTGCCCCTTAACGACTAGAAGTTATCTCTAAACCCGCTTCAGGGTATGGGGAGACCCAACCGCAGATTAAGCAGCATTACAAGGTTTTGAGATAGCTTTTAGATCATTGCAGCGCTCCGGTCGAAAAGGCGTGGATTAACCCCTTGCCTGAAAGGGAACCAGTCTTCTTCTCCCTTCTTTCCTTTCAGGGACGGGAAAAAGGAAGGGGTTGATTGCGCTCCAAAGGCAGTATATACAGACACATCATGCTTTATGGAGAAAAGTTTTGTTTTTTATAGCATTGAAAATCAGACTAATAATTTATTTAGCCTCCAAAAGGAAAAATAAATTATATTAAAAAAAATTATTATATTTGCACTGTTTTCTCGTAGTAAGTTTGTTTGATCTTCCCGCACCTCTAGACACTAGAGGTGCCTTTTTTTTTCCGGTTTCTAAAGTGGGCTATCCGGTTTCTTGCTACTTTCTGCTTTCCCTAAATGTCCGGGTTTTTTTGGGACGGTTTAAGTACCTTTGCAACAGTTTTCTCATAGTATGTTTAATTCTCCTACGCTTGTTTTCAGGCGTAGGCTTTTTTTTGGGGGTAGCTGTATAAATTCTTTTCCGTTCTTTTCCGTTCACTAATCCGAACGGCACATTTTTGCAGGAAAATTCCCACTTCCCTAATTGCCTCCTGCTTAAATGGAAAATAGGGAGTAATATTACGGCGTAGTTTTCTCATAGTATGTTGCCGGCTCCCACATTCGAACCTCCCTGAATGTAGGAGCTTTTTTTATTGGGTCTGCTTTTCTGCAATTTCAAATCGCTGTTCCAGGCGGTTTCCTTCATTATCTACGACAGTTAAAAGGTGTTTTCCCGGCCGTGGATTTAGTTCGATATGGTGGAAGGTTTGGGTATACCCCAGGTATTCCCGGTCTATATGCCAGTATACTACGGCTTTGGGATTCCGGTGGGCCAGCCGGAAAACGGTTCGGGAAGGGTTTCCATCCAGATCGACGGGAACGTAAATCCTGGCTGCGTTCAGAGGGTAGATGAGTTGCATGGGGCTGCTTTTCGATGCCGAAGTTTCTCTGCAATCCGGCCGCCAGGGAGGAAGGGGTTTGTAGGCGGGATGTTTAAGCCGGTAATAATACTCCTCCAAAGGAGGCAGGATAAACCAACTCCGGTGGACCATTTTGGAAGGAAGCTCGCAATTGGCGTTCACCTGAAATGTTTCGGAAAGGTCCAAATGTACGAGCGAATGAAGGGCACATGGAGGCGCATGAGTGCCTTGTTTGGGAGCAAGTAAGGAATCCTTGGGGCAGTTTGGCCCAGCCAGCCAGCCGCTTTCCCGGCAGATTTCTATGCTGTTCAGTTCGTCATAAGGCATGCCGAACCAGGTAGACGGTGGAAGCAAGGCGAATAAATCGAACATAAGCGGAGCGGCTACGCGCGTTCCCACGAGTCCCGGGCGGCCTTCTCCATCGGCATTTCCCACCCAAACGGCGACGAGGTATTCGGGAGTCAGGCCAACAGACCAGGCGTCGCGATATCCGAAACTGGTTCCGGTTTTCCACGCGACCCTGCGGCTTGAATGGAAAACCTCCCAATTCCCTTCACTTTCCGGGCGCTGTACCTCTTGCATAGCATTAAATGTGTGCCATAAAACACCGGCATCGAAGACCGGGGCCTCGCGCTGAAGGTTCGGTTTTTGGACTTCCAGCCCGCTTTTTCGGTATGTCAGCGGACGAATATCTGCTGGATCGTAGCGGCTTTGGTACGTTTCAAAGTGCAGGAGCGATCTGGCCATGGAGGCGTAGACATGGGCAAGATCCCAAAGGGTAGCTTCGGCCCCCCCCAGGATCAGGGTAAGTCCGTAATGATCCGGAGGCTTGCGAATGGTGGTAAGACCGAGTTTATTAAGCTGGTAATGAAAGCGGCCTATGCCATAGTCGCGAAGTAATTGTACAAAAGGGACGTTTAGCGAACGGGAGAGGCTTTCCGATGCCGGCGCCATGCCGTCGAAGTCGCGGTGAAAATTTTCGGGCCGGTACCCGTTGATATTCATCGGTATGTCTGGGAGCAAGCTGTGCGGCAGGATAAGGCCTTCCTGCAGGGCTAGTGCATACAGGAAGGGTTTGAAAATGCTACCCGAACTCCGCGGGGCAGCGATCACGTCTACAGAAACCCCGTGATCGGCGCCTGCATTAGGCGCGTTGCCTACGTAAGCCAATACCTGCCCGGAAGGGACATGGACAATAAGAGCAGCCAGGTTGTGTATCCCATTTTGTGCGAGGAGGGCCTGGTGACGGGAAGCCGTTTCCGTAGCGCTGAATTGAAGCTGGAGATCAATGGTGGTTTTTAGCCGTGCCGGAGCACCTTCCCTGATGGCTCTGTCCAGCAGGTGAGGCGCCAGCTGAGGCAGAGGCAGGGGCGCCTCCGGCAAGGATTCCGAAAGCGCAAGGTCGAGTGTAGTTGCGTCCAGCAGGCCTTTGTGGGCCAGTTTGCGGAGCAGCCGGTTGCGTTTTTCTAATAGCGGCGTACGGTTCCGTCCAGGATGCATATGGGCCGGGCTGTTGGGCAGGACGGCGAGGAAGGCCGCCTCCGACCAGGAAAGGAATTCGGGGGATTTCCCGAAATACCGCCAGGATGCGGCATCCAGTCCGATCACATTGCCTCCGTAAGGGGCGTGGGACGCGTAAAGCTTGAGGATACGTTTCTTGGAGTATTGCAACTCCAGTCGAGTAGCCAGAACACTTTCCAGCAGTTTCCTGACAACGGTCCGGGGTTTGTTCCTTTGCGCAAGCCGGATGACCTGCATGCTGATGGTGCTGCCTCCGCTGACGATTTTCCGGTTTCGGGCATTTTGCCATACCGCTCTGCCCAAAGCCAGCGGATCCACTCCCGGGTGGTAAAAAAACCGCTGATCTTCAAACGCTACCAGTGCCTGAACGTATTTGGAAGGGAGGCTATCCACCTCGGGAAAGCGCCATTGGCCGTCTTTCGCGATACGGGCCGAAAGCAACCGTCCTTCCTTGTCTTCCAGAACGTTGCTGTATGGCGCCCGGAATAGGGGCGTTGGAAGGCTGAACACGTACCAAATACCCAAAATAATTAGAAGGACCAATATGCCCTGCCGTAAAGGCCTGCCTTTAAAAAAATCAGTTAGAACAGTATGCAATAGGGTAAAATGGTTGGCATTAAAAAATGGAAGAGGAAAATAATTCGGCCTTGGGCCTGTCTCAAAAGACCGTTCGTTGCCCCGGGCGTGAAATTTTATTTTCTTTTTTGGCAGTCAAGGGCCGGAACGGTCTTTTGAGACAGCCCCTATGCTATCCGCCCTGTCCGGAGATCATATCCTCCGGGCGCACCCATTCGTCAAATTCCTTAGCTGTAAGGTACCCAAGGGCGGTGGCCGCTTCCTTCAACGTTGAGTTTTCCTTGAAAGCCTTCTGGGCGATCTCTGCCGCTTTGTAGTAACCGATTTTCGTGTTGAGCGCGGTAACCAGCATCAGGGAGTTGTTGAGGTGTTCCTGAATGCGGGGGTAGTTGGGTTCGATCCCGATGGCGCAGTGTTCGTTGAAGCTGAGGCAAGCATCGGCGATGAGTTGGGCGGAAGTAAGGAAATTGAAAATGATCAGAGGCTTGAAGACGTTGAGCTCAAAGTGCCCGTTCATGCCGCCGATATTAACGGCTACGTCGTTGCCGAGCACCTGTGCCATCGCCATGGTCAGCGCTTCGGATTGGGTGGGGTTTACCTTTCCGGGCATGATGGACGAACCGGGTTCGTTGGTGGGGATCAGGATTTCTCCAATCCCGGATCTGGGGCCGGAAGCCAGCATGCGGATGTCGTTACCGATTTTCATCAAGCTGACGGCGACGGTTTTCAGGGCGCCGTGCGCTTCTACCAATGCGTCGTGCGTGGCGAGCGCTTCGAACTTATTGGGCGCCGTCACAAAGGGCAGGCCGGAAAGTTGGGCGATATGCCTGGCAACCGTTTCCGAATACCTGGGCGGCGTATTCAGCCCGGTGCCTACGGCGGTGCCGCCAAGGGCGAGTTCGGACAAGTGCGGCAGCGCATTTTTTATGGCTTGAATCCCGTATCCAAGTTGGGCGGCGTAGCCAGAGAGTTCTTGGCCCAGTGTCATAGGGGTAGCGTCCATGAAATGTGTCCGCCCGATTTTAACGATGCCCATGTACTCCCGGGCTTTGGACTCGAGGGTCGACCGGAGGGTTTCCAGGGCGGGCAAGGTTGCCGATACCAGTTTTTGGTAAGCGGCAATGTGCATTGCGGTGGGGAAGGTGTCGTTGGAGGATTGGGACATATTGACGTCGTCGTTCGCTTTGAGGACTTTGGCGTCGTCGGTCAATTTTCCGCCCGAGATTACGTGCGCCCGGTTGGCTATCACCTCGTTTAGGTTCATGTTGCTCTGGGTTCCTGACCCGGTTTGCCACACTACCAGCGGGAATTCATCGTCGTGCTGTCCCTTAAGGATTTCATCGCAAACCTGGCAGATTAACTTGGATTTATCTTCGGGGAGCACGCCAAGTTCGAGGTTGGTCAAAGCGGCCGCTTTTTTCAGGATGGCAAAAGCCCGGATAATTTCGATAGGCATGCGGTGGCCGCCGATTTTGAAGTTTTGGAACGAACGCTGGGTTTGGGCTCCCCAGTATTTCGTTGCGGGCACCTCAATGGGGCCGAGGGTGTCTTTTTCGATGCGGTATTCCATATGTTCCGGTTATTTGAATGAAAAGGCAATAATCCGGCTAAAAGTAAGGCAAAAATCCCAGGGTTTGACATAGAGACGGTCCGAATTCCAGAGGAAAAATGAGGGCAAATCGCGTATTCGGATAAACTAAATGGTGGGGACGGCGTTAAAAAGTTAGTTTTGTTTATATCCTGTTTAACTAACAAAAATCCAATTTTATGGCTTTTCAACTTCCTAACCTTCCTTATAGCTTTGATGCCCTTGAGCCTCACGTTGACGCACGCACCATGGAAATCCACCATGGCAAGCACCATGCGGCTTACACCAATAACCTCAACGCCGCTATTCAGGGCACGGAAATGGAAAACATGACCATTGAGGCTATTTTAGCCAACATTTCGAAATACTCCGCTGCGGTTCGCAACAATGGAGGCGGGTATTACAACCACAACTTGTTCTGGACGCTGATGTCTCCTGACGGCGGTGGGCAGCCTGCTTCGGGCACAGCTATTCACGAGGCGATCGTCCGGGATTTCGGCGCTTTCGAGGAGTTTAAAAAATTGTTTTCTGCTGCTGCCGCGACCCGGTTTGGATCCGGGTGGGCGTGGCTTTGTGTTGGCGCCGAGGGCAAATTGTTCGTTTCTTCCACTCCCAACCAGGACAACCCCCTGATGGATGTGACGGAGCAAAAAGGCAAGCCTGTTCTGGGGCTCGACGTTTGGGAGCACGCGTACTACCTCAACTATCAAAACCGCCGCCCGGATTATATCGAAGCGTTTTATAACGTAATCAACTGGGATGAGGTAAACCGCCTCTACCTGGCAGCGAAGTAACCGTAGCAGACTCAAGCGCTGCGGAATATATACGGCAACGGCAAATGGAACGGGAGCTTCCCTTGATGGCGGCTCCGGAGCATTAATTACGCTCCCCTCCAATAAGCGAAAAAGCATGAATCATCCCGAATTTTAATGGTTTCTCGCGCTCAAACCGGCTTTTAATAAAATTCGGGATGATTCATCTTGATTGGCAAGATCCATCCTCTTATATTAGCTGAAAGATGAGGCGGTTTCCCTCTGGTTCTCTTAATCTGTGTGGAGGGGGCTAAAAGCGTATTCCGTTGTTTGGACAAGCCTGATCTGAAGCGTAAGTTACCGGAACAACAGGGGCATGTCTTTCACTATATGATACCTTTTACAGATATACTCATCATTGACGATGAACCCCAGCTCCGGCAAATGGTGGCCCGCCTATTGCTGGCTGAGGAGTATTCGGTGGATCAAGCAGGAACCATAAGCCAGGGGCTGAAGTCCCTGGAAACCAATCCCACTCTCCTGGTCCTGTGCGATGTTAAGTTACCCGACGGGAACGGGGTCGAAGCGACCAAGATCATCAAAGAACGATTCCCGGCAACGGAAATAATCCTTTACACCGCTTTTGGAGCCATCCATGATGGGGTGGAGGCCATTAAAAACGGGGCTTTTGACTACCTTGTCAAAGGCGATGACAATAATAAAATCCTTCCGCTAGTTGCCCGGGCGATCGAAAAATCCAAACTTCAGTTCAAGATCAAAGCATTGGAAGCCCAGATCGCTGGAGGTATGACTTTCGACCAGATCATCGGCGATTCGGAAGAAATTCGCCGCGTCATTGCTTTGGCAAAAAAGGTGGCGCCAACGGACGCTACCGTTTTGCTCATTGGAGAGACGGGAACAGGAAAAGAAATATTCGCCAAAGCCATTCACCAAGCCAGCCTAAGAGCGGGAGGGCCCTTTGTCGCTGTGAATACCAGCGCGTTTAGCCGGGAGATTCTGGAGAGCGAACTGTTTGGACATAAGGCAGGCTCCTTTACCGGGGCGGTGCGCGATAAAAAAGGCTTATTGGAGGAAGCGCATAAAGGCACGCTTTTCCTCGATGAAATAGGCGAAATGCCCCACGACCTTCAGGCCAAACTCCTTCGTGTGCTGGAAACCGGAGAATTTCTAAAAGTAGGAGAAACCAAGCCTCAAAGGGCCGACGTAAGGATCATTGCAGCGACCAATCGCAACCTCCAGGAAGAAACCAATCAGGGAAATTTCAGGCTGGACTTGTATTATCGCCTCTCCGCCTTTCAAATTGAATTGCCTTCGCTCAACAAGCGTAGAGAGGATATTCCGGCTATTGCCCGCTATTTCGTTGCGGCATTTACCCAAAAACTGAATAAAAAAAACCTCCGGATGGATCCCGCCTTTTTGGCTAAACTGCAAAAACACCATTGGCGGGGCAATGTGCGGGAATTGCGCAATATTATAGAACGGGCCTGTATTTTAGCCGATGAAGGTATTCTGAATACAGAACATTTACCGCTCGATATCCAAAATGAGGAATGGAATCCTCCCACTTTTCCTTCCTCCTTTTCGATGGCCGAAATGGAAAAACAGCAAATCTGCAGAGTCCTTGCCTATGCGGAAGGAAATAAAACCAAAGCTGCCGAGCTTTTGGGGATAGGTCTCACCACATTATATGCAAAAATTAAGGAGTACGGTCTTTAGGAAGACGCCTTACGCATCCCTCCTTCCATATCCGAATCAAAGCGAGGTTTTTTGACACAGCCTCTTTTCCATTTTGGAAATGGATTTCCATTTCTGCACGGTTTGCCCGGATTTGCAATGCAGCAATAAAATTACATGTTGCTGAAAACCAATTTATTGTTCGGTACGAATTGGTTCTGGCATCCCTTTGGCATAGGTTAATAAAAAAGAAAACCCATGCAAACGCTCATCGTCCTCTTTTTACTCGCAACGGGATTGCTCTGCTTCCGGATCTTTTTTAAATCCATTGACTGGTTTGAAAAAATATGAAGAGGTATGACCTGTTCAAGGCCGGTACGTGTACGTATTCGGAGGCTTCTATCTATCAGACTTGTTACGACGGGATCATCGCGGGTTTAAAATGGCTCTTTTCCGCCCACACTGCGCCTTTTTTCGGTCACTTAGCCCGGCTATGCTCCCTCAAAAAGCCTTCGCGTGGACAGAAAATAGCTCATTTTTCCCACCACACTGACCCGTCGCAACAAGTCTATTGATTTTTCATTCGGCATTAACTATTTCCAACATGTTCACAGCGCTATTCATCTTATGCATTCTGGTGTTCGGGTATTTAATGTATGTATTGATCAAACCCGAAAAATTTTAATTCGACAAACAAATACAATATGGAAACGGAAATTTTTGGGGTTCTGCTGATCATCTACCTTGCCGTGCTTTTAGCCTATCCTCTGGGAAGGCATATCGCCAAAGTTTACGGAGGCGAGCGCAACTGGATGACGTTTATGGCGCCCCTGGAGCGGTGGATTTTCCGGTTTTGCGGGATTGATCCTAATCGCGAAATGAATTGGAAAGAATTCTTGGTTGCTTTGCTTACAATCAACGCCGTTTGGTTCGTGTACGGCTTTTTGATGCTGATCTTTCAGGGAAGCCTGTTCCTCAATCCGGATGGAAATCCGGGCATGACGCCAGACCTGGCATTTAATACGATCATTAGCTTTGTCGTGAACTGCAATTTGCAGCATTATTCTGGCGAATCGGGACTTACCTACCTGACCCAACTAGCCGTGATCATGTTTTTGCAATTTGTAAGCGCGGCAACCGGAATGGCGGCTCTGGCGGGCGTTTACAAAGCGCTCAAGGAAGGAACGCACCAAACGATTGGTAACTTTTACAACTATTTTGTAAAAAGCCTCACGCGCATCCTTCTTCCACTGTCGGTGGTGCTGGCTGCGCTCCTCATACTTGAGGGAACGCCGATGACCTTCAAAGGCAAGGAAACCATTACGACCCTTGAAGGGGTGGAGCAATCTATTTCCCAAGGACCTGCGGCTGGTATGATTGCCATTAAACAGTTGGGCACGAATGGGGGAGGGTATTTTGGCGTCAATTCGGCGCACCCGCTGGAAAACCCAACCTATTTGACCAACATAGCCGGGACGGTTTCCATAATTCTTATTCCAATGGCTATGGTCTTTGCCTTCGGCTTCTTTTTAAACCGCCGAAAATTGGCCTGGGTGATCTTTGGCGTCATGTCTGCCGGTTTTTTGATTTTTCTCAGCGGCGCTATCGTCAGCGAACTACAGGGCAACAGGGCCATTACAGAAATGGGGATCGTACAACCTATGGGAAATATGGAGGGAAAAGAAGTGCGATTCGGGCCAGCTGCCTCCGCTCTTTGGGGGATTTCCACTACCGCTACCAGTAACGGCTCCGTGAATGCCATGCACGACAGTATGATGCCGTTTACAGGCATGTTGCTGCTGCTGGATATGATGATCAACTCCTTTTACGGCGGGGTAGGAGTAGGCTTATTGAATTATTTCGTCTTTCTCATCCTGGCAGTCTTTATAAGCGGCCTTATGGTGGGGCGGACGCCAGAGTTTCTTGGTAAAAAGGTGGAGGCCCGGGAAATGAAAATTGCCACCCTCATTGCGTTGCTGCATCCGTTTTTGATTCTGGCAGGTACGGCTGCTTCGAGTTATATTCTGGCAACTTACCCACAGGCGGATTGGTCTGTTCAGCCTGCTAACTGGCTGAACAACCCATCCTATCATGGATTCAGCGAGATGCTTTATGAATACACTTCGGCATCTGCCAACAACGGCAGCGGTTTTGAAGGGCTTGCCGACAATAACTTTTTCTGGAATTTCACCACTGGATTGGTCCTTATCCTTGGACGGTTTTTGCCAATTGTGGGTCCAGTTGCTATCGCGGGGTTGTTAGCCCAAAAGAAACTTATCCCATCAGGAGCAGGGACTTTGCAGACGGACACGGCCACCTTTGGCGTGATGACCTTTGCAGTCATTTTTATCATTGCGGCTTTGGCGTTTTTCCCTGCCCTGGCTCTGGGCCCCTTGGCAGAATATTTTAACTGGTAAACGCTGGATTTAAAAGCGGTAAAAGCAAGTCTTATGAAAAGGCAAAAAGTAAGTAAAAAACTATTTGAGCGGGCATTAGTGCTGGAAGCGGTAAAACAATCGTTTGGCAAATTGGATCCCCGGCGAATGATTGTCAATCCAGTGATGTTTGTCGTCTGGCTTGGTACCTTGGTGATGGTTGCGGAAACCTTTCGTCAGGCGGTTTCTACCGATGGTTCCGGCAATGTGGGGTACAATCTGACGTTGACGTTGACGCTATTTCTCACGGTACTCTTTTCCAATTTCGCAGAAGCTATAGCCGAAGCAAGAGGAAAAGCCCAGGCTGAATCGCTGCGCAAAACCCGGGAAGAAACCCCGGCAAAAAAGGTGGTTTCCGCGAGCCTGGGTTTTGATGTGCCCATCCAATCCGTTCCCTCCTCCATGTTACGGAAAGGGGACGTGTTCCTTTGCGAAGCGGGCGATATCGTTCCTTCCGACGGGGAGATTATCGAAGGGCTGGCCAGTATTGACGAATCTGCAATCACGGGCGAGTCTGCTCCGGTGGTCCGGGAAGCAGGCGGAGATAAAAGCAGCGTCACGGGCGGAACAAAGGTACTTTCTGATCGGATAAAGGTCTTGGTTACTACCCAGCCCGGAGAATCTTTTCTGGACAAAATGATCGCCCTGGTCGAGGGCGCCCGCCGCCAAAAGACTCCGAATGAAATTGCGCTGACGATCCTTCTCGCCGGGTTTACCCTTGTTTTCGTCATCGTATGCGTAACCCTTAAACCTTTTGCGGATTACTCAAGCGCCCCAATTTCCATTGCCGCTTTCGTATCGCTGTTTGTATGCCTGATCCCGACAACCATCGGGGGGCTGCTTTCGGCGATCGGTATTGCCGGGATGGACCGCGCCTTGCGCGCCAACGTGATTACCAAATCCGGAAAGGCAGTGGAAACGGCAGGCGATATTGATGTACTCCTGTTGGATAAAACGGGGACGATTACCATTGGCAACCGCAAAGCAACCGGAATCTATCAAGTCAATGGGTTCAAAGAAAAGGAATTTCTGGATGCTTGTGTCATCAGTTCGATCGCCGATGACACGCCGGAGGGTAAATCCATCATTGAATTATGTAAAATACTGGACAGCAAAACTGACCTCACGGATAAAGCATTTATTTCTGAGTATCAAGAGAATGGAGCGATCTCCAAAATTATTAAGTTTTCAGCGGAAACCCGAACCAGCGGCGCCGACTTGTCGGATGGAACCCGCATTAGAAAAGGCGCTCAGGATGCTATCCAGAGGCTGGCAGAACAAGCTGGCCAGACAATGCCTACGGAAATTCATACGCTTGTTAAGCGGATTGCCTCGGATGGAGGCACCCCTTTGGTCGTTTCCAAAAACGAAATAATAATCGGGGTGATCGAACTCCAGGATATCATCAAGCCTGGCATCCGGGAACGCTTCGAGCGGCTGCGCAAAATGGGCGTAAAAACGGTGATGGTCACCGGGGATAACCCGATGACAGCCCGCTATATTGCGGATAAAGCAGGGGTCGACGACTATATTGCCGAGGCCAGACCGGAGGATAAGATGGCCTACATCCGCAAGGAGCAAAGCCTTGGTCGCTTGGTGGCCATGATGGGCGACGGTACCAACGACGCTCCGGCGCTTGCCCAGGCGGATGTAGGCGTGGCGATGAATAGCGGCACCCAGGCGGCCAAAGAGGCGGGGAATATGGTCGATCTGGATAACGACCCAACAAAACTCATCGAAGTGGTGGAAATCGGCAAGCAATTGCTTATGACCCGGGGAACGTTGACCACCTTCAGCATCGCTAATGATGTAGCGAAGTATTTTGCCATTGTACCCGCGCTTTTCCTTGCCAGCATCCCTTCGCTGCAGCGCCTTAATGTTATGAACCTGGCCAGCCCGGAATCTGCCATCCTTTCTGCGGTAATTTTCAACGCGCTAATTATTCCTTTATTGATTCCCCTGGCGTTGCGCGGGGTGACTTACCGCCCGATCGGCGCTTCCGCATTGCTTCGCCGAAATTTATTGATATACGGTTTGGGCGGGTTGTTGATTCCTTTCATCGGTATTAAATTACTTGATCTGGCCGTGAGTCTGTTCGTTTAATCCCCTTTTTTGACTTTTATAATCTTTCACAAATGAAAAACCATTTTCTTCCCGCGATAAAAATGACTGCTATATGCCTCGTTCTTTGTGTGGCAGGATATTCCTTACTGTTATGGGGCATTGCCAAGTTGATTGGACCAAACGGTGGAGACGTAGCCCTCCTTCAGGCGGAGGGTAAAGCCGTAGGGGCTGAAAAGGTCGGGCAGTTCTTTTCGTCAGACCGTTACTTTTGGGGGCGGCCATCAGCAGTTCAATACAACGGCGCCGGCTCTGGAGGGAGCAATAAAGGGCCTTTCAACCCGGAATATCTGCAAGTTGTTGAATCCAGAATCGACACCCTGCTGGCAAAGCACCCGGGCCTAAACCGTTCGGATATTCCTTCCGATTTGGTTACCGCTTCCGGTTCCGGGTTAGACCCCCATATCTCTCCTGAGGCTGCCATGATCCAGGTTTCCCGTGTAGCGCGGGCGCGCTCGATCGATGAATCCCGGGTGCGGCAATTGGTCCGGGATCATACCCATAAACCGCTGCTCGGTCTGTTTGGCCCCTCCAGCGTTCATCTGTTGGACTTGAATATGGCCCTTGACCAGTTGTAATGAGGTATCTTATGCCCAGGTTTTCGCCTGACCTATTTTAAAAAAATGAACGACTTCCGGCATGAAAACAAATTGGTTTGCCTTTATCTGTCTCCTTTTTGGCCCTCTGTTGGCGTCTGCGCAAGCGCCGGAGCCTAAAAATCTCCTTTGGTCCTTTTATTTGGAACCCTATTTTACGTATGATTTCAGCGAGCCAGACAACCATCTCCGCCCAGGGTTTTTGTATAATTTTAACCGGCACAATGAGGTCAATCTCAATCTGGGTCTCGTCAAGGCGGGTTACGTCAGCGGCCGGTTGCGCGGAAATATTGGGCTGATGGCAGGCACGTATGCTCAATACAACCTTTCTGCCGAACCGGGATTGCTTCAGCATGTTTTTGAGGCCAATGCAGGATATAAACTGTCCTCCACCAGCGAATGGTGGCTGGATATGGGAATTTTCCCTTCCCATATCGGCTTTGAAAGCGCCATTGGCAAGGACAATTGGACGCTGACGCGGAGTTTGCTTGCCGAAAATTCTCCTTATTACGAATCTGGCGCGCGGTTGGCCTATTCCTCGCCGTCTGGCCAATGGTATTTTGCCGCGCTTTACCTGAACGGGTGGCAACGTATCGCCCGTCTGGAAGGAAACAACACGCCCGCTTTTGGAACCCAGCTAACGTACAAACCTTCCTCCGGGTTTACCCTGAACTGGAGTTCCTTTCTGGGAAACGACAAAAAGAATGAAGCGGCCCAATGGCGTTTTTTTAATAACTTTTATGGGATTTTGCAGCTATCGGAAACTTTCGGGATTACTGCTGGTGTCGATATAGGAACGGAAGCCTCCGCTGATCCGGACGCCGGGAGCAACATCTGGTTCAGCCCCGTTCTGATCGGCCGGGTGTCGCTTGCCGAGCGCTGGAAGGTAAATGGCCGGCTGGAATACTATTCTGACGAACACGGGGTAATTGTTGCTACCCAAACACCTAACGGATTTCAAACATTTGGGTATTCCCTCAACCTGGATTACCAGATTTCCGATCAGGCTTTATGGCGGTTTGAAGCCAGAGGATTAAGCAGCAAGGACCGTCTCTTTGTTTTGAACGGGGCGCCCTCAAAAGGCCATTATGCGTTTACAACCAGCTTTTGCTTGGCTTTTTGAAAACACAAGGAAGAAAAAAATGGGGCACGAAATTCCACTCCCAAGAACCCTCACAACCGTATGGATATGGAAGACGACCGGTCGAAGAGAGCAGAACAATTCTTGTTTATGGCCCGAAAGGAAGCGCGCGGCAAGCTGAAAATCTATATCGGCATGAGTGCCGGCGTAGGAAAGACCTTTCGCATGCTGCAGGAAGCCCACAACCTGCTGGCAGATGGGGTTAACCTAAGCGTGGGTTTCGTGGAAACGCACGGGCGGAAAGATACTCAAGCCCTATTGGAAGGCCTTCCGCTCATCCCGCGCAGAGAGGTTTTTTACAAAGGCAAATTACTGCAGGAACTGGATGTAAATGCGGTCATGATCCTTCGCCCCGATTGGGTCATTGTTGATGAATTGGCCCACTCCAATATACCGGGCAGCAAAAATGAAAAACGATGGCAGGACGTCATGGACATCCTGCATGCCGGGATTAACGTGATTACGGCGGTCAATATTCAACACATTGAAAGCATTAACGATGAGGTGAAAAAAATCACCGGGGTGGAGGTCGCGGAAAGGGTTCCAGACAAATTGCTTCAAATAGCCGATGAGGTGGTGAACATAGACCTTTCGGCGGAAGAACTGATTACCCGCCTGAAATCCGGCAAAATCTACGATCAATCCAAAATTCAACAGGCGCTGGCGAATTTTTTTCAACCGGATAAAATCCTTCAACTGAGAGAACTTGCTTTGCGGGAAGTAACCTCTCAAGTGGAGCGCAAAGTGCAAACGGAAGTCGTGCGTCCGCAGCATCTGCGGCACGAGCGGTTTTTGGCTTGTATCTCTAGTAACCACGAGGTAGGGAGAAAGATTATCCGGAAGACAGCGCGATTGTCGAATTATTACCACAGCGATTGGTATGTCCTTTATGTGCAAAAACCAAAAGAAAATCCGGACAAGATTCCGCTGGCAGCGCAGCGCCATCTGATCAACAATTTTAAAACCGCCACCGAATTGGGAGGAGAGGTACTCCAGGTAACTACAGAGACCAATAGCCGTTCTTCTGTTGTCCAGGTGATAGCAGATACGGTAACAGAGAAAAACATCACGACCATTTGCATAGGGAAACCGCATTTCCGGCTGTGGGAGCGTTTATTGGGTACCAGTATTTTTAATCAACTACTTAAAGCATTCTCCAATGCGGATGTAGATATCATCGTTCTTTCCTGATGCTCCATTTAAACCTGAAACAAAAAATAGCCGTAGGGGTCTTATTCCTGTTCCTTCTGCTGCTGCTTAGCGGAGGGCTTGGGGTTTATTACCTTACTCAAATGAGAGGCGATGCGGAACAGATTTTGAAAAACAACTTCGAAAGCCTCAAGTATGGGCACGCCTTGCAGCGCCAACTCGGTCGCTTCCATGCCGATCCAGAAGCGGCGGCCAGGCAATTTGATCAAATATTGAAAAAACAAGAAGCCAATATCACCGAACCAGGGGAGGAAGAGGCCACCAAAACCCTTAGGCGTGATTTTGACGTATTCCGCAATCAACCGGAAGGGTCGTCAGGATTGACCGATTCCCTGTTGGCGGATATCCAGGTTGTCCTGGCGTTGAATATGTGGGCAATTGAACGCAAAAACGAGCAAGCCCAAAATACTGCTGATCGCGCACTGGTTTATATCTTGTTTATCGGGGCGATCATCTTTTTGGTTTCCCTGAGCTTTTTGTTTTATTTTCCTAAATTCATTGCAAGCCCAATCGTAGAACTCACCCACGCCATTCGGGCAATCGCTGGAAAAAATTACGACCAGCGCATCCATATCCGCTCACAGGACGAATTCGGCGAAATGGCCGAAGCGTTTAACTTCATGGCACAAAAACTGGATGAATACGAGCATAGCAATCTGGCCCAAACCCTGTTTGAAAAATCAAGGGCAGAAGCGGTGATCAATAGCCTTCGCGATGCCAGCATTGGAATCGACAATAGCGGTATCGTTTTATTTGCCAATGAACAGGCCCTTCAACTTTTAAATATGCCTGCCTCCGATATCATAGGGAAGGCCCTGGATGCGGTTGCCTCCCGGAACGACTTGTTCCGCTTCCTCTTAGAACCAAGCCAATCCGCCACTTTTAAAATTGTGGTAGATGGGAAGGAAAACTTTTTCGTCCGGGAAGCCAACCCCATTAAACGCGAAGGCCTGGAGTTTGGGGTCGTTTATACTCTAAAGAACGTTACCGTCTTTCAGGAAAAAGATATGGCGAAAACCAACTTCCTGGCTACGATTTCCCATGAGTTGAAAACTCCGCTTGCTTCCACCGATATCGGACTTAAGCTCCTTGAGAACAACCGGACTGGTTCTCTTACTACCGACCAAAAGGAAATTGTTCAGGATTTAAAGCGCGACAACCAGCGATTGATCAGGTTGGTCAGCGAACTCCTGGATCTTACGCAAGCTGAAGCGGGCAACATCAATTTGAATATGGTCTCTGTTCGGGCGGAAGAGGTCGTCCACTATGCAGTGGAAACGGTAAAAAACCAGGCAAAGGAAAAGAAGGTCGAAGTCGTGATCGAAATGCCTGATCCTTCTCCGATGATAAAAGCCGATAAGGAAAAAGCTGCCTGGGTTTTAATCAATTTGCTGTCCAACGCTATTCGCTATTCCCCAGACTCAGAATGCGTTCTCCTCATTATCTCCAAATCGGAAGGCTTCGTTCGAATGGCCGTTGCCGATAAAGGCCCCGGCATCCCTGCGCAATACCAAGATCAGGTTTTTCAGCGCTTTTTCAGTGTGCCGGGCAGTAGCAAGGGGAGCGGGCTTGGCCTGGCTATTTCCAAAGAATTTATGCTCGCCATGGGAGGAGGGATCCATCTGAAAAAAAATAATGGCAACGGGGCCGTTTTTGAACTGAGCTTTAGGGAAGGATAAAGACGAAAAAGTTAACAATTTGTTAGCCCTCTTGACACGTTGATTAGTTCCGCTTAAATTGGGTGAAAGATTGAAGCACCCCCGGTATTTTGTTATCCCAAAGTTTGTCCCATGATCATATTCATCGTATTGCTCCTGATCCTTTTGGTGTTGAGGGTAGAAACCTTCCGCGAAGCTTGAGCAGTTAATTGACTGCTTCCTGGTTTTGACGCACCGCCTGGAGGAGCCGCTTGACCTCCTCCAGGGTAAAGGTTTCATTGAAGCCCGTAGTAAATACGTATTCCTTATCGGCTTGAAGGTGTACGTATCGGAAGCTGTAGGTCGTCCCGTTCAGCTGATTCAGGCTGTAAATAAAACTCTGTTCGTCCTCTTCCAAAATTTGGCGGAAGTCGGGATTGCTTTTCACTTCGTTGATCTGGTTGGCCTTTAGCTCTGCCATGTCGCTTGTGATCACCGGTTGGACATAAATCTGCAAGGAGTATCGTTCAACCCCTTCGTTGACCACCGTAACATCCTCAATAGCGCCCACCTTTGTCACGCTGACCCGCGCGCTATCCGGCGCCAAAACAGCGATTGGAAACCCATGCGGCATTAGGTCCAATACGGGCCAATTCAGCCCATTTTCCTTTTTTTCCGAACAGGAACCAAAGGCAAAAAGTAGAAAAAGCAGTCCAAAACAGGTCTTGGTATTCATAGGCTTTGCGAAGATTGGCTATGCAAAGGTAACGAATTCACCGCACCTTGGCGGTATGGTCTTCACCTGCAGAAACGCGGAAAGTTGGTTTTTCTTTTCCGCAATGCGGTAAAACCTGTATTTTTGGTCCATCGAAAAAAAATGCGCTACCCTTCGGGTTATGATTAAAAGGCTTCATGTCCGGAATTACGCTATTATTGAAGAACTGGATCTGCATTTTGCAGACGGGCTTACCATTATTACAGGAGAGACCGGAGCAGGGAAATCGATTCTGCTCGGAGCCCTTGGATTGATCATGGGAAACCGGGCGGATAATAAAGCGTTGTTCAACGAGCAGGAAAAATGCGTAGTGGAAGGCTTTTTCGACATCCGTTCCTATGAACTTCAGGAGTTTTTCCAGGAACACGACATTGATTACGAGGACGAGCTGGTACTCCGAAGGGAATTCACTCCGGCTGGAAAGTCGAGGGCATTTATCAACGACACTCCCGTAAACCTGAAGTTGATGCAGGATCTTTGTTCTCAATTGGTGGACCTGCACCAGCAGTTCGACACCCTGGATATTCATGACTCGTCTTTTCAGTTAAAAATGCTGGATGCCCTTGCGGGTAACAAGGACCGGCTTTCCGCTTACCGCCAGCTTTTCCGCGCCTATCAGAGCAACAAGCGCAGGCTGGATCAACTGGAGCAAGGGCGTTCCAGATCGGATAAGGAATCGGAGTTTCTGGCATTTCAACTGGAGGAACTGCGCGTAGCAGCGTTGCTTCCCGGGGAGCAGGAGGAGCTTGAAACCGAGCTTACGGCTCTTTCCCACGCCGAAGAAATCAAAAAGACAGCGGGGGGCTTGTATGCTCAAATGATCGAAAGCGAGCAGGCCCTTGTCGGCCAATTGCAGCACACCGGGTATCTGCTGGGGCAGGTCAGCCGGTTTGATGCGCGCATGGCCCGGCTACAGGAGCGGCTTGGCGGGTTGATCGCCGAGCTTCAGGACCTGGGCGCCGATCTGGAAAAAGTGGCCGAAGATACCGAATACGACCCCGAACGCATCCTGCAGATACAAGCCCGGCTGGATCTGATCTATCGCTTGCAGAAAAAGCATGGCGTCGCCGGCATTGAGGAACTGCTGGACATCCAGAAACAGATCGAAGCGCAACTGGGTGGGTTTGCCGACCAAAGCGCGGAAATCCAGGCGCTGCGGAGCCAGATAGAGCAGCAGGAAGGAGAACTGATCCGCATGGCTCAGGAGTTGAGCGAGCGCAGAAAATCGGTAAAAGATGACTTCTCCCGCCAGGTAGTAGACCTTTTGGCCTTAGTGGCGATGGAGCATGCCCGGTTTGAAGTCCAATTCCATTTGCTTTCAGGCCTTGGCCCGAATGGATGGGACGAGGTGAATTTTCTTTTTGCCGCCAACCGGGGGAGCCGTATGCAAGCCATCAGGGATGTCGCTTCCGGTGGGGAATTATCCCGTCTGGCATTGGTAACGAAGTCGCTGGTCGCAAGTTCGATCCCTTTGCCTACCTTGATTTTTGACGAGATCGATTCTGGAATCTCAGGTGATGTGGCCCTGAAAATGGGGAATATTCTCCGCAAGTTATCCAACGAACATCAGGTGGTGACCATAACCCATTCGCCACAGATCGCCTCCAAAGCGGATCGCCACTTTTTTGTATTTAAACAAATCAGGGAAGATCGCACGCTGACGATGGTAAGACCTCTAAATGAAGAGGACCGGGTGCTGGCAATTGCCACGATGCTGAGTCAAAGCCCGCCAAGCGATTCCGCAATTGAAAATGCACGGGAATTGCTTCATCTTAAGGCTGGATAAGAATAAAAATCAGTTGAAACAAAAAAATCATGGGAAACAACCTATTGAAAGGAAAACGCGGGGTAATTTTTGGCGCCCTGGATGAAAATTCCATTGCCTGGAAGGTGGCGGTGCGCTGTGTGGAAGAGGGAGCGGCTATCACCCTCACGAACGCGCCGGTTGCCATGCGCTTTGGAGAGATCCAGAAACTGGCGGAAATTACAGGCGCTGAGATCATTCCTGCGGATGCGACCAGCGAGGAAGATCTCGAAAACCTGTTTGTCAAGTCGATGGCTATCCTGGGTGGGCCCCTGGATTTTGTGCTGCACTCCATTGGCATGTCGGTCAACGTGCGCAAAAAGAAAGATTACACCGACCTCAACTACGAATGGATGCTGAAAACCTTCGACGTATCGGCCATTTCATTCCACAAGGTGATGCAAACCCTGTGGAAACTCGATGCCATGGAGGAGTGGGGCTCTATCCTGGCGCTGTCGTACATCGCCGCTCAGCGCACCTTTCCGGATTACAGCGAAATGGCCGAATCCAAGGCCCTGCTGGAGTCTTTTGGCAGGAGCTTTGGCTACCATTACGGGATGCGCAAAAAGGTAAGGGTTAACACCATTTCTCAATCGCCAACGCGGACAACGGCTGGCTCGGGGGTGAAAGGATTTGATGAGTTCTTTACCTATGCCGATAAAATGTCGCCTTTGGGCAACGCTTCTGCAGAAGCTTGCGCCGATTACTGCGTTACGCTCTTTTCCGACATGACCCGGATGGTGACCATGCAAAATCTTTACCACGATGGCGGGTTTTCCAGCATGGGGATGAGCCCGGCTATTTTGGACATGAACTAAGCGCCCGGGAGGGCCTATCAACATGAGGCGTATCTTTGGTCGTTTCCCGGCTTTTCTGGGAATTATCGTCGTTTTGGCCCTGTCCGGTTCTTCCGCTCAGGGCCAAGGTTTTCCTGGTAGACCGAGAAGCTCTGGCGGCGCTGACTCTGGTCCACAGCGGCTGACTTTAGACGAGGAGGAGCCCGACACGTTCCCCATCTATTTCCTTTTTGCGGGAAATCCAGGGCAGGCGTATGCCTTTTCCGATTCGCTGCTCGACGATTTTTTTCACCAGTACGATCCGGCGCGAAAACGGACGTGGGACTACAAAAACCTTGGGGTTCCTGGGTCGGCCCACCAGGCTCTGGTGTACGAACCTCGGCTTCGCCGGGGATTTGATGCCGGTTTCCATCAATACGATCTGTACCTGCTCGCGGCGGAATCTGTCCCGTTTTACCGGCTTCAGAAAGCATACACCAATCTTGGATTTAACCGGGGCGCTGAGCAGAACAACAGCGACTTTTCCGCCCAGTTTAGCCGGAATTTCGCCAACGGACTGAATTTTTCCCTGGATTACCGGCGCTTGGGCCAATTGGGTACCGCCGATCTCTTCCCTAACCAACGCGTTAGGAATACCTCCCTTGGATTGGGGTTCTGGCTACAGGCCAAAAATGGACGTTACCAGGGGTTCTTTGCCTATGCCGATAACAAACTGGAACACGACGACAACGGGGGAATCGTGGAGGAACCAGTGCGGGAAGGCGCTTTTTTTACCCCGAATGCCACCGATGTCTATCTGGACAATGCAGGTACCCGCCACCGGCATCAGGAAATCCTGTATACCCATTACCTCGACCTGGTCAAGCGGGACACCCTGGCGCCGGATTTGGTCCCGGATTCCCTTACTCCGCCGCGGCGCTTTTGGAGGGTGAGCCATCGGATAGGCTATCGCAGCAGTACGTATAAATTTTTTGATGCAAGTCCGGCTTCGGATGCATCCTATTATGGCCTTTTTCAAACCGATAACCGGGGCCTTCGCCATTTTCTCCTGCACAACAAGCTGGAAAACCAGTTCCGGCTGCAGTTGGTTAACCACAACCGGGGTCCCGGGCGCGACCGCCGCCTGGAGTTCCACCTTACCCATGTTGTACACCAAATTAACCAGGAACCCGTAGATTCTTCCCTTCAGGAAATTTTTATCGGCGCGGATTGGGCGGCGGCTCCTTTGCCTTCCCTGCAATTGGATGCCCAAGCCCAGCTGGGGGTGCTGGGAAGTATCGGCGATTACCGCCTGAAAGGCCAGATCAGAACCCTTCTGGGAGGTTGGGGAGGGTTGGAAGCGGTGTTTCTAAACCAATTGTATAGCCCGGCTCTGGTTCAGGAATCGTTCTATGTCACCCAGCAGCCCGTTTGGGGAAATGAGTTCAAAAAGACCCTGGAAACCAATCTCCAGGGCAAACTGTTTGTATCGGGATGGGGACTGGAACTAGGCGGCGCCTATCATTTGATCAATCAGGCGATCTATTTTGACACCGCCGGAGCAGCGCGCCAAACGGGCGCCCCCGTGAGTATTTCCCAACTGTTCGTGCGCAAGCACTTGCGGTTGTGGAAAATCCATAGCGAAAACCAGTGGGCCGTACAGTCGGTATCGGGGGATGTGCTCCGGCTTCCTCTTCTAACGGGTAAACATAGCCTGTATTTCAGCGGAAAGCTCTTCAAGGTGCTGGATACCCGAATAGGTTTTGATCTAAGATATTCTACCGCCTATTATTCCGACTATTATTTTCCGCTAACGGGACAGTTTCAGCTCCAGGACCGGGTACAAATCCCGTTTTATCCTGCAGTAGACGCCCATTTTAACATCCGGGTGACCAAGTTCCGGGCATTTGTCAAACTGGAGAACATAAGCAGCAACTGGATGAACGGGCAACTTTTTTACCAGACACCTGATTACCCCTGGCCGCCGGTTTCGGGATTCCGGATCGGGATTAAGTGGCGGTTGAGCGATTGAAAAAAAAAGACCGGAACTATTCAGTTCCGGCCCAAAGTAAAACTAAACCCCAGTTAATAGATCTTTATCTAAAAGAAGATATTTATTCGTTTTAGCAGTTGATTTTGCTCTTTATACCCGCAAATATACAGAAAAGTTGTGAAATTTTCCTACTAAATTTTTGAAAAAAGTGTTTTGCGATTCAAAAAACCGCAAATTCTCTCAGATAGTATAGCAAGCCTTTGCATATATCTTGGTCATGAAAGCATCTTTTGAGCAGATCGATCCTGAGTTTGGGAGTTCCTTTTCGTTGAAGCGGTTTACGCAGGAGTTGGAAGCTGCCGCCCCTTTCTGGCACTTCCATCCGGAATACGAGATCGTCTACATTTCCCATGGGCGCGGCAAGCGCCACATTGCGAACCACATTTCGTATTTTGAGGACGGAGATTTGATCTTCCTGGGGCCCAACCTGCCTCATTTAAGTTTCACGGAAGAGTTGTCGGAGAGCCATACGGAGATCGTCGTTCAGATGCGTTCCGACTTTTTGGGGAGCGGTTTTTGGGAGGTCCCCGAGGTAGCTGGTATCCGGCAATTGTTCGAGCGGGCAAAAACCGGGATCTCTTTTTTCGGCGACACGAAACGCTGGGTAGGGGAGCGGCTTAACGCGATGGTCGAAATGGACGGGCTGGACCGGCTGCTGACCTTGTTGGAAGTTATGAAAGGGCTTGCGGCGACTACCGAGTACCATGCGTTAAATGTCGACGGGTTTTCTCTACCTGTTGACGCCCTGAACTACGAGCGCATTCAGCAGGTATACAACTATGTCAATACGAGGTTTCAAAAAGAAATCACCCTGGCGGCAGCAGCTGAAAAGGCCAATATGACCATACCTGCCTTTTGCAGATTCTTTAAACGATTGACCGGAAAGACCTTCACCCAGTTTGTCAATGAAGTCCGGATCTCCCATGCTACCCGCTTGTTGTCGACCGGAACATGGAACATCGCGGCCATCAGTTTTGATAGCGGGTTCAATAATTTATCTCATTTCAACAAGCAATTCAAAGCGGTGACCGGAGTTTCTCCAAAGGCATTCCGGGCGCAAATCACAAGAGTTGTCGAATAGCTTTTGCAGGCAATTGCGAAAAGAACGGTTAACTTAATACGGCTAAACGAACAAATCATGAAAAGCATTTTGCTGATTTTCCTCCTTTGCTGGTTTTCCGGCTGTGCCGGGCGCCAGGAAAAAATATACTTGTGCCAGGGGTGGAAATACGATTTGGCAGCAACCCGCGGCGAGATGGTTTCACGGGAAGCCGGCTTTGCCGAAATGAGCTATATGGAAAGCATCATGGCCGGATTGCAATTTGCCCGAATCCGTTTTTTTGAGAACGGAGACCTTGAATTTCATCTGGACAGCCTCCGGCAGGAAGGGAAATGGCGTTTTCGCAAAGGAGGCAATGAATTGACTCTTCGGATTACGGATAAAGACCAAATCCACCAGATCGTCCGGTTAGGCCCGGATACGCTGGTCCTTCAGCCTTTGGCCGAAGAAGGCCTGCCTTTTCCCCGGGTTTTGGTCCGAGACTCCCTCCAATAGACACAAATACATTGCCAACTTAGAAACCAAATGGGAAGGACTGTCTTCGCGCTTGTTGGGGCTGTCTCAAAAGACTACTCTTTGCCTCCGGCATGAAACTTTATTTTCTTTTTTCATTGAAATTGAAAAAAGAAAATATTTTTTTGCTGCCTTGGGCAAAAACCGTCTTTTGAGACAGCCCCCAGGGGAGGCATCAACGCTGTTTGGCATATAATCTCCTTTTGACAACGTGCTCAATTCTTAATCATTTCATAATTAAGGCTTTACTTCCAGTTTACATTAAAGAGAGAGTTTTGCTCCCAACGCAAATCCAATTACACCAGTCGGGAGAAATCATGAAAAGAGAACTGGACATTGTCATTATTTCAGATGTTCATTTAGGAACGTATGGCTGCCACGCCAAGGAGTTGTTGAATTATCTGGGAAGCATCAAAGCAGGAACGCTTATTCTGAATGGAGACTTCATCGATATCTGGCAGTTTCGCAAACGTTATTTCCCCAGGGAGCATATGCAGGTCATTCAGCGGATTCTCAAAATGGCCTCCAAGGGGACTAAAGTCTATTACATCACCGGCAACCACGACGACGCGCTCCGGCGTTATACGGAATTTGCTTCCGGGAACATCCACCTGCGGGATAAACTGGCGCTTCAGTTAAAGGGAAGTTCGTACTGGATTTTTCATGGGGATATTTTTGATATGTTCATTAAATATTCGCCCTTGATTTCGAAGCTGGGTGGAAAAAGTTACGACTACCTGATCCTGGTCAACCGGTGGATCAACCAGATCCGGACTTCCCTGGGCATGTCGCGTTTGTCCATCGCCCAAAAGGTAAAGCAAAGCGTTAAGGAGGCGGTGAAGTTTGTAAGCGATTTCGAGGACACAGCCATCCGCCTGGCAGGGGAGCAAGGGTACGATTATGTGATATGCGGCCATATTCACCGGCCTCAAATGCGTACGGTGGAAACCAAAGGCAAAAAAGTTACCTACCTGAATTCAGGGGATTGGGTGGAGAACCTCACCGCCCTGGAATACAGATGGGGGCGTTGGTCCATTTACGAATACGATGAAGCAGATTATGAATTTGTGAACCCCAAACTCAGGGTTCCGGAGTTACGGCAGGAAGAGGACGAGGACGCCGAACTCAGCCTCCTTTCAGATACCCGAGACATCTTTAAGCATATCGTTCAGCGACGCACCGATACCGAGGAGCCTCTATCCCATCCTTAAAACCATCCTTTATCCATTTTTCCTTCAGTACCTCAATACTGTTTTAAGCAAGCCGGGGCTGTGCAGGTTTCGGCTTCTTTTTTCAAAAGCTATCTCAAACCCGGTCCAGGGTGTGGGCGGCCTCCCCTAACCCCAGACGCTGCGGTCTGGACGGATCGCCCTCCAAAGGAGGGGAACCGTGTGCGCAAGGGCAGGGAAAAAGCGCCAAATTAATGATTTCATAGTCCAAAACGGTGTTGCTCCCCCTCCTTTGGAGGGGGTTGGGGGGAGGCCTAACTGCGGATTAAGCACTTTTCCAACGTTTTGAGATAGCTTCTAGTCTGATACCGGTTTAGGCTTATTTTTTGCTTAAAGTACCGTCGCGAAAACCAAGTAAGGCGCCCAATTCGGCATAGGCGCCGGCCAAAGCGTTGTCTCCGGTCTTCTTTCCAAAATAGCCATCCTGAAGCAGGGAGAAGTATAGGTTTTGGCTTTTCCAGAAGTTGATCGAAATGCCTATGTCGTTCAGTGTTTTCAAAACCTGGTTTAGGTTGAGCAGGCGTTCAAGGCGTTCTTCCGGATCTTTTTCGATGCGTTGAATTTCGGAATAGATGCGTTCGCTTACGGTCAGTTGCCAGTTCGGCGCATTGGCAAGGGTTATCCCCCATTTTTTGAATTCGCTGGCCAGGCGTTTCAGTTCCCGGATGTTCAAGTTGCCATTGTTGAAAAAATGGGACATGTCTTGGTTCAGGATATATTCGGCGGCGTTCTGGAATGCTTCCGGAAGAGGGAGGTGGTTTAATTGGATGACCGTCATGAGCTGATAGCTGTCGTCGTAGATCTCCCGGTAGGCGGTATCGATCAGCCGGGAGCTTTTGGCGCTGATAAGCCGGAAAATATTCCGTTTTTCATCCCTGAACAATTCCCGGAACGAAAAGCGGTCTTCCCCGAAATGGGTTTCCATATGTTCGATGACGTTCCCCAGGTCGCTTTTCTTAAACGCCGCTATGAGATCGCTTGCCATGTCGTCGAAAGCGTTTCGGGACATTTGGACCGAGATCTGCCCAAGGAAGTTAAGCTGCCCCAGGTAAAGGACAGCAAAACTGAACAATTTTTCGGAGCGGGTAACCCTGGAGGTCACCCGGGTACGGCCGATAGCAAGGCGCTGAATACCTGCCTCGTAGCGGTGGAAGACCTCGCTTTCGGCAAAGTAATTGAAGATCGCCAGTTTTTCCGGATATTCCTCAAACAGAGAGGATGCGGCATAGTGCATGCCCACCCGCACCAGATCGGCGCGCGCGCTCATGACGTTTCGCCGGTAGCTCACGGAGCCGTCGGCATGAACGTTGCTGGGAATTTGCTCCAGGCGTTGGAGGAACAGGTTGTGCAGCCGGATTCCGGCAACTTGTTCGGCATAATGAATGGCCCGGTTGGCGTATTGCAGTATTTGATCGGTTTCGATGCCGGAGATTTCGTCAAAAAACCATCCGCAACTGGTAAACATCAGCATGGCGTTGCGTTGCATCTCCAGAAGGCGGAGAATGGATACCTGCTCGTCTTCCTTGAGCTTCTGGCGGGCATGCCTGACGCAGAACGCTTCAATGGTTTCTTCCGACCGATTTAACAGCACCTGGATATAATCGTTTCGGGCGGCCCAGGGGTCTTTCAGTAGCCGCTGGGTTTGCCGTTCGAAAAGGGGTATAAGCTGGTCGCGAAGCCAATTGAGCAATTCCCGCAAGGGCAGCCTCCATTCCTGCGTCCAACCGGGCCGTCCTCCCGAGTTGCACCCGCAGTTGGATCTCCAGCGTTCCACACCGTGCACGCAGCTCCAGGAACTGTTATCGTGTACCTGGGCTTCCCACTCTGGCGGAAACAGGCTCAAGTATTGGCTGTAATTCGTAATGGCTACTCCGGGCAGGCTTTCCAGGTGTTGCAGGCAAGCGGCGAGCGCCATTTCTCCAAAACGGTGGTGGTGGCCGTAGCTCTCCCCGTCGGTAGCAATATGAACCAACTGGGGCGCAGGGGCATCATCGAATGCTCCGGCGAGCGTGGAGGCAAACCGGGCGCCGTCGTTGAGCAGCCCGCTGAAGGCTACCCCCTGAGAAATTTCGCCGTGGTAAAAAAACAAGGCAATGGATTTTCCGGAGGGAAGCAGGCAACGATAGGGTCTTCGGGTATCAATGGTTTCCGCAGCGACGTGATGCCAGCCGGATTCCCCGGGGCCTCTGACTGCCTTTGCCTGCCTGGGCGCCAACACGGTAAATTGGATGCCTTGAGCTGCCAGTACTTCCAGGGTTTCGGTGTCGACAGCGGTTTCGGCCAGCCACATGCCTTCCGGTTTCCGGCCAAACCGGTATTCAAAGTCCCGGATACCCCAGATAACCTGCGTTTCTTTGTCCCGGAAATTGGCCAAGGGCATGATCAGGTGGTTGTACACCTGGGCCATAGCGGAGCCATGCCCGCCAAATCGCTCCATGCTTTTGCGATCGGCTTCCTGGATTGCACGGTACGTTGCCGGGTCAGCGTTTTCCAGCCACGACAGCAGGGTTGGGCCGAAGTTGAAGCTGATTCGCTCGTAATTGTTGATGATATCTACAATCTGCTCGCCTTCGCCCAGAATGCGCGCTGCCGTATTGGGCGCATAGCATTCGAAGTTGATGCGGTCGTTCCAGTCGTGAAAAGGCGCTGCGGAATCCTGGGTTTCGATCACCTCCAGCCAGGCATTCTCTCTGGGGGGTTGATAAAAATGCCCATGCACGCATATATATCGATTTGGCTTCATGACAACAAATCCTGGTGATTAAATACGGGGTTGAAAATAAGCAACCCCCCCGCTTCTTTCAATTCAGGGGCGTTAATTTTATCCACATTCTTTCCTTATGAAGCGCCACGCCTGGCAACAAATTCTTGTTCCGCTTCCGGATTCCTTCCTATATTTGCCTTCATTCCCTTGAAATCATTCCAAATCGCCAAATTAAATGATGATGATGCGTTTCCGTAAGGTATGGTTTTTTGTAGCCGTTATCTTTATATCTCCTTTCCTCCTTCAGGCGCAAACACCTAAACGGTGGACTTCCGCAGAGATCCATGAAGCAATCAAAAAACTGAACTTTCTGGGCTCGGCCTTATACGTTGCCGCGCACCCGGACGACGAAAACACCCGTCTGATCTCCTACCTGGCCAATGAAGTCAAAGCCAACACCGCCTACCTTTCCCTTACCCGCGGCGATGGCGGCCAAAACCTCATCGGACCAGAAATCGAAGAACTGCTGGGTCTGATCCGAACCCAGGAACTCCTCGCTGCCCGCCGGATCGATGGGGGGAACCAGCTCTTTTCCCGGGCCAACGACTTCGGGTTCTCCAAAAACCCCGACGAAACCTTCAACATCTGGAACAAAGACGCCGTCCTTTCGGATGTGGTTTGGGCCATCCGGACATGGCAGCCGGATATTGTGATCAACCGCTTTGATCACCGTACTCCTGGCCGCACGCACGGGCACCATACGGCTTCCGCCATGCTTTCCATGGAAGCGTACGACCGGGCTATTGATCCAAAGGCTTATCCCGAGCAACTGGCTTACGCGCCCGTATGGCAGCCCAAGCGGGTGTTTTTTAACACCTCTTCGTTCTTTTTCGGAAGTAGAGAAGCTTTTGAAAAAGCGGATAAGTCCAATCTGGCACAGGTAGACGCCGGGGTGTATTATACCGCCCTGGGGAAATCCAATACCGAGATCGCCGCTGAAAGCCGGAGTATGCACAAATGCCAGGGATTTGGCTCGGCAGGCGTGCGCGGATCGGAGGCTGAATACCTGGAACTGCTGAAAGGCGAAATGCCTAAAGACAAATCCAACCTGTTTGAAGGAATTAATACCACCTGGAGCCGTGTTCCCGGCGGCGCGCCCATCGGCGCCATGCTCGCCAAAGTAGAGGCAGGGTTCGACCCCAACCACCCAGAAGCCAGCGTGCCCCAACTGATGCAGGCTTTCAGATCTATCGAACAACTTCCGGACAGCTATTGGAAGCGCGTTAAGCTGGCGGAAATCAGGAACGTCATCCAGGCATGCCTTGGCTTATTCCACGAAGCGTTGGCCACAGAGCCCAGCGCAACCCCCGGCGAACCCGTGAGTTTGCGGGTAGAGGTGATCCAACGCCTCGGAGCGCCCATCGTTCTGGAAAACGTGGGCTTCACCCCGATGAGTACGGATACGTCTTTTGCCATGCCCCTGAAAGTTAACCAGCGCCTCAACTGGAGCGCACGGGTTACCTTGCCCAAGGAAATGCCGTTGAGTGATCCTTATTGGCTCCGGGAACACCATCCGGTCGGACTCTATACCGTTAACGATCAACCCCTGCGGGGGCTGCCTGAAACGCCGAGGCAGCTAAAAGCCGTCTTCCGGTATACTATTGCCGGAATCCCGATTGCTTTTGAAAACAACATCGTATACAAAGATACCGACCCCGTTAAAGGAGAGGTCTATCAACCGTTTGAGATCACGCCGCCGGTCTACGCCCAACTCGACCGGAAGGTCTATATATTTGCCGGCGCTGATGCGCAAAAAGTACAGGTTTCCGTCAAAGCTGGTAAGCAGGCTGTTTCAGGAAGCCTGCGCCTGGAGGCGCCGCAGGGGTGGAAGGTAGAGCCGCTGCAAATTCCTTTCCAGATCAAGCGAAAAGGGGAGGAGATCCAACTGTCGTTTACCGTGACCCCGTCGGCCGGGCCCAGCGACGGCATGCTTACTCCGTATGCTGCCGTAGAAGGTAAGGAATACCATCAGGCGCTGGTTCAGATAAAATACGACCACATCCCGGTCCAAACGGTGTTTGCCGACGCCCACAGCCGGGCGGTGCGCCTTGATTTGCGAAAAGAAGGAACCAAAGTGGGGTATATCGCCGGCGCAGGCGACGATGTTCCTGACAATCTGCGAGCCATCGGTTACGAAGTCGTTATGCTTCAGGGGAATGATCTGAATGCCGGTAACCTCCGGCAATTCGATGCCGTCGTTACCGGCGTTCGAGCTTACAATACCAACGACGACCTTCAGTTCCGGCAAAGCCAGCTTTTGGAATATGTCAAAAATGGAGGAACGCTCCTCATTCAGTACAATACCAACTCCGAACTCCGTGTACCGGTAGCGGAAATCGGCCCCTATCCGTTCCGGATCTCCCGCGACCGCGTTACGGAAGAGGACGCCGAGATCCGATTGCTTCAGCCCGGGCATCCGGCGTTGAATTTTCCCAATAAAATTACGGCGGCAGACTTTGAAGGTTGGATTCAGGAACGCGGGCTCTATTTCCCGGATCAATGGGACAAGAACTACCAGGCTTTGCTCTCCTGTAACGATCAGGGAGAAACGCCCAAAGACGGGGCCTTGCTGGTGGCGAAATACGGAGAAGGGCATTTTATCTACACCGGATTGTCTTTTTTTCGCGAGTTGCCCTCGGGAGTCCCCGGCGCTTTCCGCCTTTTTGCCAACCTGATTTCCATTGGGAAAGCGCCTAAACCCTGATCCAACATGGCGAGCAACGAATTTTCTACAGCGGATGAACGCCCACCGGTACTCGGTACCTGGAATAAGGTTTACCTGTTTTTGTTGGTTTTCCAGGCGATGCTGCTCCTGGGATTTTATTGGTTTATGCGGTCGTATTCCTGAGGGGGGAGGGCCGCAAGAAAGATAATGACTCATGGAGGCACTGGACTGGACGGTTATGCTGGCCACTTTGCTGGGAATTGCCGGATACGGGATTTGGAAAACGCGCCATGTGAACAGCGCCCAAAGTTATATGCTGGGCGACCGCGACCTAAAGTGGTGGTCCATCGGCCTGTCTATTATGGCTACTCAAGCCAGCGCAATCACCTTCTTGTCGACTCCAGGGCAGGCCTACGAAGACGGCATGGGGTTTGTACAGTTTTACTTTGGTCTTCCTCTGGCCATGATAATTCTGAGCGTTTTCGTTATCCCGAATTATTACCGGCTCAAGGTGTATACCGCGTATGAGTTTCTGGAGACCCGCTTTGGGCTGCCAACCCGGGTGCTCACCGCTTCCCTGTTTTTGTTGCAACGGGGGCTTGCCGCCGGGATGACTATTCTGGCACCTTCGATCGTACTCTCCCAAATCATGGGCTGGCCGCTCAACTGGACGATTTTCCTGATGGGGATTGTCGTGATCATCTATACGGTTTCCGGAGGGACGAAAGCGGTGAGCGTGACGCAAACCCAGCAGATGGTGGTCATCTTGCTGGGCTTGGTCCTCGCTTCGGTTCTGATCATCCTCAACCTGCCCAAGGAGTTCACTTTCGGCGAGACCCTGACGGTAGCCGGTAAAATGGGCAAGCTCAACGTGCTGGATTTTCAATTCGACCTTTCCAACCGGTACAATTTCTGGTCCGGTATGCTGGGAGGGACCTTTTTGTTTCTATCCTATTTCGGTACCGACCAATCCCAGGTGTCGCGTTACCTTTCCGGAAAATCGCTCACCGAGAGCAGATTGGGGCTGATGTTCAACGGATTGTTGAAAATTCCGATGCAATTCGTCATTTTGTTTGTGGGGGCTCTGGTATTTGTGTTTTACCAGTTCAACCCGGCGCCCGCCCACTTCAACCGGGCGAACGTGGAACAGATTCAGCAGAGCAGCTACGCCCCTGCGTATGCGGGCCTGGAAACGCAGCTTCAGCAGGTGCAATCGCAACGCCAGGAAGCCATCCGGGAAATGATTGCCGCCGAGCGCATCGGAGACGTTCAGGCCTCCGGGGCAGCCCAAACCCGGGTACTTGCTTTGCAGGGGGAAGACAAACAGATTCGAGCAGAAATCCGGGCATTAATTGCTAAAAACGACAACGAGGCGAATACCAAAGACACCGACTATGTCTTCATTACGTATGTGCTGAACTTTATGCCGATCGGCGTGGTGGGGTTGCTCCTGGCAATGATCTTTTCCGCCGCCTGGTCGTCGACCTCCTCCGAACTCAATGCCTTGTCGACCACCACCGTAGTCGATATTTACCGGCGTATCTTTGTGAAAGAAGCCTCCGACCGCCATTACCTCCATATGTCCAAATGGTTTACAGTCATGTGGGGCGGGGTCGCGCTGACGTTTGCCATCGTCGCCCAGCAGTTTGAAAACCTGATCCAGGCGGTCAATATTATCGGATCGCTTTTTTACGGCGTGATCCTGGGCGTTTTCCTGACGGCTTTTTTCCTGAAGAGGGTAGGAGGAAGGGCCACGTTTATCGGCGCGGTGATCGCTGAGGTGCTGGTCATTGCCATTTTTATCCTGAATGAGAAAAAGGTAGATATACTTCTTTTTGGCATGGTAATCCAGGTACGGGTTGCCTACCTGTGGTTGAACCTGATCGGATGCGTCCTGGTGATGGGATTGTCCCTGGTTGTACAGGGGATGCTGGGAAGGGTTCAAAAGTTCAAGGGTTCAAGGGTTCAAAATTAACCCTTGAACCCTTGAACCCTTGAACCCTTGGTTTACTCACCAAACCCAAAATACCCCTTCGCATTGAAAAAGCAAATATCCTGCACGATCTTTCCAATCCAGGGGATATCGTTGGGGAGTTCGCCGTTTTCCACTTCGCGGCCCAGGATCTGGCAGAGGATGCGCCGGAAATACTCGTGGCGGGGGTAGGACATAAACGAGCGGCTATCGGTGAGCATACCGACAAAGCGGCTGAGCAAGCCCATGTTGGACAGGGCGTTGATCTGTTTTTCCATCCCGTCTTTCTGGTCGAGGAACCACCAGGCCGAGCCGTATTGGATTTTCCCCGGAATGCTTCCGTCGTTGAAGTTGCCGATCATGGTGGCCATCAGCTCGTTGTCGCGGGGGTTGAGGTTGTAGAGGATGGTTTTGGCCAGCTTGTCCTGGTTGTCGAGGCGGTCCATAAACCGGGCGAGGGCGGCGGCTTGAGGCCAGTCGCCGATGCTGTCGAAGCCGGTATCGGGCCCAAGGGTGCGCATCATGCGGGCGTTGTTGTTGCGAAGGGCGCCGAGGTGGTACTGCTGGGTCCAGCCTTTGGCGTGGTACATAACGCCCAGGTGGTATAATAACGCAGACATAAATACTTCGGCTTCGGAAGGCGCCAGGTCTTGCCCGCTGAGGCGCTTGCGGAACAGGCGATCGGCCTCCGCCTCGGTAAACGGCGCGGCGTAGATCTGCTCCAGCCCGTGGTCGCTCAACCGGCTGCCCATGTCGTGGAAGAAGGCGATGCGGTTTTGGAGCGCGTCGAGAAGATTCTGAAAGGTAGCGATTTCCATGCTGGCGGCTTCTGCCAGTTGGCGGATATAAACCGGCCAGGAAGGTTTTTCGATCAAAATGGCTTTGTCGGGGCGAAAAGCCGGCAGGATAGGGATCTCGAAGCCGTCCGCTTTGATTTTCTGGTGGTGCTCCAGGGTGTCCACCGGGTCGTCGGTGGTGCAAACGGTAGCTACGTTCATCTTGCGCAGGAGGTTGCGCACGCTGTATTCCGGGGAGTTAAGCAAGGTACTGGCCTCCTGATAGACGGCCTGGGCGGTAGCCGGGCTCAGGATTTCCTGGATGCCGAAATAGCGGCGGAGCTCCAGGTGGGTCCAGTGATATAAGGGGTTTCGCAGTGTAAAGGGAACGGTATGGGCCCATTGTTCAAACTTTTCGTAGTCCCCGGCGTCGCCGGTGATGAACCGTTCGTTGACGCCGTTGGTGCGCATGGCCCGCCATTTGTAGTGGTCGCCGTTGAGCCAGATTTGGGTCAGGTTGGAAAACCGTTTGTCGGCGGCTATTTCATCGGGTGGGAGATGGCAGTGATAGTCGATAATCGGCATGTCTTTGGCGTACTCGTGGTATAAGCGGCGGGCCGATTCCGTATTCAGAAGGAAATGCTCGTCGAGGAAAGAGGGGATGGATTTTGGATTCGCAGTAATCATGTGGAAAAATTTTCAAGTAAGATGATTATCCAAAAGGACCGGAAGCATTGTCTTTATAAAGGTCTGAAATAATCGGTAATCGAAGCCGTCAAAAATTCACATTCCGGGAGCAGGAAACACTTACTTGGTTTTTTGGGGTTTTGGCTAGCAAATAGTGAATTCTGGAATAGGCTATGTAGGGCGCAGGTAGTACTTTTAGCTCATGCTTTTCAAAAGATCCATTTTGCCAAACAAATAATTTGTCATGAAAAAGATCGTCACGTTTGGGGAGATCATGCTTCGGCTGACTCCTCCCGGGTATTTGCGATTTTCTCAGGCTTCCTCCTTCGATGTGGTGTATGGGGGAGGCGAATCGAATGTGGCTGTTTCTCTTGCCAACTATGGGCTCCCTACTGAATTTGTCACCCGGCTTCCTCAGAACGACCTCGGCGATTGCGCCCTGATGGAAATGCGCAAACGGGGTGTCGGCGTGAACCACGTGCTGCGCGGCGGTGAGCGGCTGGGCATTTACTTCCTGGAAATGGGCGCAGTCAGCAGAGGCAGTAAAGTCGTCTACGACCGGGCGCATTCCGGGATGGCCTCTATCGCCAAAGGGATGATCGATTGGGAAAAGGTCTTCAGCGATGCGCAATGGTTCCACTGGACCGGCATCACGCCCGCCCTCTCGCAGGGAGCGGCCGACGCTTGCCTGGAAGCGATCGAAACCGCTAACCGAATGGGCATCACCGTTTCCACCGACCTCAACTACCGCAAAAATTTGTGGAAATACGGCAAAAAATCTTCTGAAGTCATGGAAGCCCTGGTTGCCGGTTGCGATATCATTTTGGGCAACGAGGAAGACGCCGAAAAACATTTTGATATCCATCCTGAAGGGATCGACGTCACCCAGGGCCATACCATGGACGCCAAGTCCTACATCTCCGTCTGCCGGCAAATGATGCAGCGTTTTCCCAGGGCAAAAAAAGTGATCATTACCCTGCGCGGCTCCATCAGCGCTTCGCATAACACCTGGGCCGGGGTGCTTTACGACGGCCAAGCCTTGTTTGAATCCCCCACGTACCAGATCACCCATATCGTCGACCGCGTCGGCGGCGGCGACAGCTTCATGGGCGGCCTTGTCTACGGACTGATCCAATATGCAGGGGACGACCAGAAAGCGCTCAATTTCGCGGTTGCTGCGTCCTGCCTCAAGCATACCATCTACGGCGACGCCAACCTCGTCACCGTAGCCGAAGTCGAAACGCTGATGAAAGGGGACGCCAGCGGCCGGGTTTCGCGGTAAGCGCGTGGCAGAGGCTTGCGAGGTAGCCCGAGGCTGGAGCCTCGTGCCCGGTACCCTCCCGAGGCTCCAGCCTCGCGCCAGTTGGACTTCGCAACTTCGCAACCTCGCAACCCCGCTACTTCGCAACCCCGCTACTTCGCAACCTCGCTACCTCGTTACTTCGCAACCCCGCTACTTCGCAACCTCGCAACCTCGTTACTTCGCAACTTCGCAACCTCGCAACTTCGCAACCTCGTTACTTCGCAACCCCGCAACCCCGCAACCCCGCAACCCCGCAACGTCATAACTTCGCAACTTTAAAAAAATGGCCAAATACACACGCATTCAAGTAGCCCAAACCATGCAGGAAACCGGTTTGGTGCCATTGTTCTACCACAGCGACCTGGAATTATGCAAGGAGGTGGTAGAAGCCTGCTACCGGGGCGGCGCCCGGCTGTTGGAGTTTACCAACCGGGGCGATTTCGCCCATGAAGTATTCGGTAGCCTGAATAAATATTGTTTAAAAGAACTTCCCGGCATGATGCTGGGGGTAGGGTCGGTGACCGACGGCGGAACGGCCAGCTTGTTCATGCAACTAGGGGCCAACTTCATCGTTACTCCGGTGCTTCGGGAGGATATTGCCGTGGTTTGCAACCGCCGCAAAGTGCTCTGGTCGCCGGGTTGCGGGTCGCTGACGGAAATCGCGCGGGCGGAAGAGCTTGGAGCAGAGGTCGTCAAGGTGTTCCCCGGCGGCGTGTTGGGGCCGGGTTTTGTCAAAGACATCAAAGGCCCGCAACCCTGGACGAGCATCATGCCTACTGGCGGGGTGTCTCCTACCGAGGAGAGCCTGCGCAAGTGGTTCGATGCCGGGGTTACCTGCGTAGGCATGGGCTCTCAGCTGATCACCAAGGATATCCTCGACGGACGGAAGTTTGACGAACTCGCCGATAAAGTAAAAACTACATTGGATTTAATCCGGATGATCCGGGGGTAAAACGTTGCCTGGACCGCTCTGCCCACCTGTTGAAAAACCTTACGGTTGGTAGGCTTCCTGCTATTTTTTTTGAATCAAACACCAAACCTGAAATGGACCAAACCACGACCAAGATTGGCCGGTACCGATGGAGAATTCTTGCGATGCTCTTCGCCGCCACGACGATCAACTACATGGACCGAAGCGTTATTGGCGTTCTGGCGCCTACGCTGCAACACAAAGTTTTTGGATGGACAGATGCCGATTACGGCTATATCAGTGCTTCCTTCCAGTTGGCTTACGGGATAGGGATGCTGGCCATGGGCGCGTTGATCGATAAGATCGGAACGCGCTGGGGCTATACGTTATCCATTGCAATCTGGAGCGTGTTCGGAATGCTGCACGCAACGATCCGGCCGGCTTTCAGCTTCGTCGGGTTTTCTTTGGCGCGTTTTGGCCTCGGATTCGGGGAATCCGGCAACTTCCCTTCCTGTATCAAAACCGTAGCCGAGTGGTTCCCCAAAAAGGAACGGGCATTTGCCACGGGTATTTTCAATGCGGGCTCCAACGTGGGCGCCATCATGGCGCCGCTGATCATTCCGCTGATCGTTTCCGATACAGGGCATAACTGGCAATACGCGTTCCTGACGACGGGCGTATTCAGCGCCATCTGGGTCGTCGGTTGGCTCTCTATCTACCGCAAACCCGAAGAACACCCCAAGCTCAGCGCTTCGGAACTGGCCTACATCAAGAGTGATTCCAACGGGGAGGAGACCACGGCGAAAGTCCCCTGGGGAAAAGTGCTTCCGCTGCCTCAAACCTGGGCCTTTGCCATCGCCAAACTGACCGACGCCGTGTGGTGGTTCTATTTGTTCTGGGGAGGAAAGTACATCGCCGAAACGTTTGGGCTGAACATCAAAGGCCTGGGCTTGCCGCTGATCATTATTTACGTCGTCGCCGATGTCGGCAGCATCGCGGGCGGTTGGTTGTCCGGCTTCTTCATGGGCCGGGGCTGGAGCGTGAACAAAGCCAGAAAGATCACTTTGCTCATCTGCGCCTTGATCATCCTTCCGGTCATGTTTGTTACCCAAACCGATAACAAGTGGCTTGCCGTGGCGTTAATCGCCTTAGGCGCGGGTGGTCACCAGGCTTGGTCGGCGAACGTCTTTACCCTGGTATCCGACGTATTCCCGAAAAAAGCGACGGCCTCCGTGGTAGGAATCGGAGGCGCTATGGGCGCTTTTGCCGGCCTGGCAGCCCATATTTCCCTGGGCGAACTGCTCACCGCTTCCGGCCCCGGCGCTTACTTCTTCGCGTTCCTGATCGCTGGGTTCATGTACCTCACGGTGCTGGGCGTAGCGCACTTGCTCATGCCGAAGATGACGCCCCTAGGGGATGATTTGAAGCCTGTTTATAGTTAAAACCAAGCCTTTACCATCCTATGACCAGTTCATTTGCTATTCGGTTTTCCCGCAGTGCGGACGAAATGAAGGGGTTTAGTACCTCCCAGTTTCGGGAAAATTTTTTGGTAGACGGTATTTTCCGGCCCGACCATATTTCGGTGACGTATTCCATGCAGGACCGTTTTGTCATCGGGGGCGCCCAGCCAGTTAGGGAAGCTCTGGCTATGCCCGCTTTTGAGGACCTGACGAAAGCTTCTTTTTTCCTGGAACGCCGGGAAATGGGGATTATTAATGTGGGCGGCCCCGGCACGGTTTCGGTGGATGGGGTAACTTTTCCGTTGGGGTTCAAGGATGCGCTCTATGTGGGCAAAGGAACCCGGGAACTGGTCTTCCGCAGCGATTCCGGCGCCGAGCCGGCCAAGTTTTACTTCAACTCCGTCGGCGCCCATGCGGTGTATCCGCCTGCCTTAATACCGCACCAATCGGTGGCGCCTGTGGAATTGGGCGAGCACGCAACGGCCAACCGCCGGAATATCTACCAGTACATTGTGACCACCCGGGTGCAAACCTGCCAGCTGGTGATGGGCCTGACGGAACTCATCAGCCCAAGCACCTGGAATACGTTTCCTCCGCATACCCATTACCGCCGCAATGAAGTGTACTTCTATTTCAACCTGGCCGACGATCAGCTCGTAGTGCATCTGATGGGCGAGCCTGCAGAGACCCGGCACCTGATCATGCGCAACGACCAGGCAGTCATCTCGCCGGAATGGTCGATCCATTCAGGGGTAGGCACCAATGCGTATATCTTCATTTGGGGAATGGGCGGCGAAAACCAGGAATACACCGATATGGATAAAGTAGAACCCAAACAACTCCTCTAACGATGAATATTCTGGACCTGTTTAGTCTGAAGGGAAAAGTAGCCCTGGTTACGGGTTGCAGCCGGGGCATTGGCAAAGCCATGGCCCTGGCGCTGGCTGAAGCCGGGGCCGACATCATCGGCGTGGCCAACTCCATGAATGCCGAAGGCAGCGCCGTTGCCGAAGAAATAGCGGCGCTGGGCCGCCGGTTTTTTCCCTACCAGTGCGATTTTAGCGTGCGGGCGGAATTGTACGATTTCATAGAGGCCGTGCGCCGGGATTTTCCCGTCGTAGACATCCTGGTAAACAACGCGGGTACCATCCTGCGGGCCCCGGCGGCAGAACATCCGGACGACTATTGGGATAAGGTCATAGAGATCAATCAGAATGCGCAGTTTATCCTGACCCGCGAGGTCGGAAAGCGGATGGTCGATCAGGGAAGCGGGAAGATCATCTTCACCGCTTCCCTGCTAACCTTTCAGGGCGGAATCAACGTGCCGGGATATGCCGCCAGCAAAGGGGCGATAGGCTCCCTTACCAAAGCCTTCGCCAACGAGTGGGCAGGCAAAGGGGTCAACGTCAACGCCATCGCTCCCGGCTATATCGCCACCGATAATACTGCCGCCCTGCGCGCCGACGAAAAGCGGAGCCAGTCTATCCTGGATCGCATCCCGGCGGGCCGCTGGGGCGAACCCGAAGATTTTAAAGGCCCCCTGGTGTTTCTGGCTTCCGCCGCCTCCGACTACGTCCACGGCACGATTCTGACCGTGGATGGCGGATGGATGGGGAGATGATGGATAAGGGGGTTACTTCACCTGGCTCATAATGACTTTATCGAAAAACCGGTCGGGGAAATACTGGCGCATAAACATCAACGGCCGGGCGAATTTACCTGCGGAGTAGCGCGTTTTGGGCCTGGGAGCGGCAATGGCTCTGGAGACCAGTTTGGCGATGACGCTCGCGGGGGATGCGCCCCCTTGGTCATACGTGCGCTGGGTTGCTGCTGCCACGCGTTGCGTCATCGCCCGGTAAGGAGACTCGGCAGAGCGCTCCAGCATAGGTTTCAGCATGACATCTCCGAATTCCGTCTCAATCGTACCCGGCTCAATGATCACCACGTCGATGCCGAAGGGGTTGAGTTCGAGGCGCAAGCAATCCGACCAGCCTTCCAAAGCGTGTTTAGTGGCGTGGTACCAAGCGCCAAGGGGGGTATAGATTTTTCCGCCCATCGACGACATGTTGATGATCCTCCCTGCCCTGCGCTCGCGCATTTGCGGTAGCACGGCCCTGGTGATGGCCGCCAAACCAAACAGGTTCACATCAAATTGCCTGCGGGCTTCCTCAAGCGGGATGTCTTCCACCGCGCCGTAAATGGCGTACCCGGCGTTGTTTAACAGTACATCGATGCGGCTCTCCTCCTCAAGGATCTGCGTCACACACGCCTCTGCCGATTCGGGCTGGGTGACGTCCAAGAAAATAGGCCTCCCTCCCGCTTCTTTAAGGTCTTGCATTTGTTCTACCCGGCGCGCCGCGCAGTAAACGGTATGGCCTTCGCTAATGAGTTGCCGGGCGCAAGCCTTTCCTATTCCGGAGGAAGCGCCTGTTACGAGGATAATTTGTTTTTTCATGTTAAAAATAAGTGATTAATTACTTACAAATTATAGAAAAAAAATTCAAACCGGGTATTTGCGTAGTAAAGCGGCTAATATAGCCTCCTGATTTTCGGGCTTGCGCAACAGTACGGTGTAGGCGATCCCATCGATGATGAGGAGCAGGGTTTCCGCTTCGGCGTCGGGGTCGGGATAATTCAGTTGCTCAAACACCTGCACCATAGCTTTTTTCAGGGGCGCCGAGAGGCTTTGATCGTAGATTTCGGATCGCCATTTCAAGGCGTAGAGCAACCTCCAAAAGGGATATTGCCCGGGGTCCATCCGGAAGGGCATCTCCAAAATGCCGCGCAGTACTTCCTTGGGGTCTGACTGGCTGAGGATGCTCTGGTACAGATCAAGCGCCATGTGCCTGCCCTCTTCCAGAATGGCCTTCAGCAACCCCTCTTTACTCTCGAAATGCCGAAAGATAAGGCCTTCCGACACCCCGGCTGCTTTTGCGACCTTGCTGGTTGACGTGGCGTCGTACCCTTGGCGGGCGAAGAGTTCGAGAGCGGTCTGTAATATTTTCTCTTTCTTTTCGGTCATAGCAGTGAGTAATCGCTCACAAATATAATTGCTTTTATTTTGCTTGTCAACCTACGGGAAGAAATTTTTTGGTGGGGGCTAATCGCTCATCGCCCTTAGAATAATCCGGAGCGCTTAGCGTATTCATAAGTAAGCGGTCTATCCAATGTTTTTCATCAAAACCAATCTCCATGAAGGCCCCTCGTTTTTGCTAAAGTGGCCCATTTTCTTCCTTTCCTTGTTGAGGGCTTTTTTCTACTTGCTTTCGGCTGAGTTTTTTGTTATGATGCAAATCTGGAATTGAAATCCATATTTGCATGATCGTACCTAGGATAGCTGAAATGAAAGCCCGCCAGTTGCTGGGTTCGTTTAAGTCGCTGGCCATCATGGGACCGCGGCAGAGCGGCAAAACTACCCTGTCGAGGCATTGCTTTCCCGAAAAGCCCTATGTGTCACTGGAAAATCCGGTCTATCGGAATTTTGCTCTGACCGACCCCCAAGGCTTTTTGGCGCAGTACCCCCAGGGGGCTATTCTGGATGAGATACAGCGTGCCCCGTGTTGTCCTTCCTTCAACAAAAGCTGGACGAAGGCGAAGGGAAATTCGTCCTGGCGGGGTCCAATAACTTGTTGCTGCTCGACCAGATTACCCAAACCCTCAAAATTTGCCGTATCTATACTCCTATGAGACATCGATTATTCAACACCACCGGCCTGTGTACCCCGGAAGACCACTACATGGTCGATCCGTTCCGGGAATATTACGACGATGTGCTCATGGCCTTCCTGCAGCGCATCCTCAATGGCGGCGGACGCATCGAGCGGGAAATGGCTATCGGCAACGGCCGCACCGACCTGGCAGTGTTTTGGAAAGACCAGGTCATCCCCATCGGGTTAAAATGCGGAACGAAAAGTGGTCGGAGTCCGATGGCGTGAAACAGCTCGCCCGTTACATGGACAAACTCGGCCAAAGGAGCGGCTACCTCGTCTTGTTTGAGAAAAAACCCTCCGAAGAGCTGCCCTGGGAGGCGCACATCCGCCGGGAAGTGCACGAGGTGGACGGGAAGGAGGTGATTTTGCTGGGGATGTAGTGAAAATATTATCCCCATTTGCCCGCTAGTCCTTTCCTTCCTAATCATGCAATCTGAATTCGAATTAAAATTTGCATGATTCTGCCAAGGATCTTCTTGCGCACGCTTCCTGCTACCGAATTGTGAATTTTTGGAGGGGCCCATTTCCGCCCCCTCTGGTTTTTGCCTTGTATTTTTACCTTGATATGAAGTGAGTAGCGCTTCGGAATGGCTTGTTAAACCGCTTTTTATGAAAAATGTATTGTTCTGTCCCTCCTTCGCGGATTTCCTGAGAACCGTGCTGGCCGCCGCCGCCGCCTTCGTCTGGTTTTCCGGGCAGGCCCAGCTTCCGGCGTTTCCTGGGGCGGAAGGCTACGGCAAATATGCCTCCGGAGGCCGGGGAACGCCTGCAACCCCAACCACTGTGTTTGAAGTTACCTCTCTGGAGGACATCAATACACCCGGCACCTTGCGGAATGCGCTAAGCGCTCCGGCAACCTACCGGACCGTCGTGTTCCGGGTAGCAGGCACGATCCGCCTGAAATCCAAACTCAGCATTCCCGCCAACACGACCATTGCCGGCCAAACCGCCCCCGGCGGAGGGATCTGCCTGGCCGATCATCCGGTGGTTATTAGCGGAGATAATGTCATTTTGCGCTTTATCCGCGTTCGCATGGGCGACCGCTACCAAAACAAAGGCAAGGTAGACGGCAGCGGAGGTGACGACGCCCTCGGCAACCTGGGCAACAAACGCATCATAATCGATCACTGCTCGGTGAGCTGGAGTTCCGACGAAGCATTGACCATTTACCGGGGCGACAGCGTCACCCTCCAATGGAATATCATTTCCGAACCGCTAAACTATTCCTACCACTTCGAATCCGGCGACTCTGACTACGAAGAGCATGGCTACGGCGGCATCTGGGGCTCCCGCAACGGAAGCTTCCACCACAATCTGATCATGCACCTGAAAGGCCGCGCGCCGCGGTTTGCCGGCAACAGCACTTATCCGGCCGGGGTAATAGAAAAAGCCGATTTTCGCAACAACGTGATCTATAATTGGAGGGATTACAGCACCAACGGGGGCGAAGGCGGAACCTACAATCTGGTCAATAACTACTATAAATACGGCCCCTCGACCTCTACCGGAACCACTTCCGGCGTTCCCAAACGAGGGATGATCATGAACCCCTCCAAATCAAGCAGTTTGGCCTACCCCAAAATCTACCTGAGCGGCAACTATGTCGACGGATACCCCGCGCTTACCGCGTCCAACTGGAAAGGCATGGCGATGGCTGGAGGAACTCTGGCCGATACGATACTGTCCAAAACCGACACACCCTTCCCTTGGGATTCCGTAGTGACCCATTCCGCCACGGAGGCCTATGAACTGGTTTTAACCCATGCCGGGGCTGCGTTGCCGCTGCGGGATACCCTCGATCAGCGCCTCGTCAGCGACGTGCGCAACCGCGCCGGGCGGATTATCGACGTTCAGGGCGGATTTCCGCACGGAACCCCCTTCGAGCAAACGATCGGCGCCTGGCCCGCTTTGGCCTCCGGTACTCCACCGGCCGACACCGACAAAGACGGCATGCCCGATACCTGGGAAACAGCCCAGGGCCTCGATCCTCAAAACCCAGCCGACCGCTCCGGAATTGGCGCTAACGGGTATACCCACCTGGAAAATTACCTCAACGGACTCGTCAGCCCGCTCATCCCCGTAGGTACTACCGGCTTTTTACCCAAAACCGGCTTTAACCTGTATCCCAACCCCGCCTTCAGCGAGATTGCCCTGGACCATCCGGCGTTTAGAGACTCCTCGGTCATCGCTCTCTTCAATGGCAACGGCGTAAGCATGCAAACCGCCGTTTGCGCCCCCGGTAGCGTTAAAACGACCCTGCGTGTGGAACAACTCCCGGCAGGGATGTATTTCCTGGCTTTCCAGAACGAAGGGAAGGTGTTAACCATCCCTTTTGTGAAGAAATAATACAGCCTATGCTCCGTCCCGGTTTACTAGTTGCTTTCTGCTTTTCGTTGGTACCCCTGCTTTCTCAGGGAACAGGCAAACCATGGGTAGTCGCCAAAGATGGTAGCGGGGATTTTACCACCGTCCAGGCTGCGCTCGACGCCGTCCCTTCTGGCAATACCGTCCCGGTGAGGATCCTGATCCGCAAAGGCGTATACTACGAACGCCTGTTTTTGGATACCCGGAAAAACGGGGTGTCGCTCGTTGGCGAGGATGCAAGCAACACCATTCTGACTTACAACAACCACGCCGGAAAAGTCCTGCCTAACGGCGATACCGTCAACACCTGGACCTCGGCCAGCTTCTTTATTTACGGCGACGATTTCAGCGCCGAAAACCTGACGTTCCAGAACGACGCCGGCTTTTCCGCAGGGCAAGCTGTAGCGCTGTTCGTTCATGGCAACCGGATTGCCTTCAGGAATTGCCGCATGGTGGGATTTCAGGATGTGCTGTTCTGCAGCGGGATCGGATCGAAACAGTATTACGAAAACTGCTATATCGAAGGGACGACCGATTTCATCTTCGGGCCGTCCACTGCAGTCTTTGTCCAGTGCCATATCCACAGCAAGAAAAAATCGCACGTTACGGCAGCGTCCACGCCAAGGGAGATCCCTTTCGGTTTGGTCTTTTTTGATTGCAAGCTGACCGCCGACCCCAATTTGAAAGACATTTCCCTGGGCAGGCCCTGGCAGCCCAACGCCAGCGTGGCCTACATCAACTGCTGGATGGGACCGCACATCGCCGCCTATGGATGGCATAATTGGAACAACCCCAATAACGAAACGACGGCGCGCTACGTGGAATACCAAAGCGCCGGGCCTGGGGCCAACCCCTCCGCCCGCGTTCCGTGGAGCAGGCAATTAACCGAAGAAGAGCGGGAAAAATATACCCTGGATCGTATCCTCGGCCCCTGGAAACCCTTTGCCGGCCAGTAAACGCCAGCGTTAAGGTTTCCAGGAAAGGACCTTGTAATGGCAGTGATTTTGTATGCCCTGATCAAGCATATTTTCAATGACATACGGAATATTTAGCATTATAGTGAACTTTTGGTTGAGTATGTGCCTGGGACCGGCCCTGTTGGGCCAACATACCCAGGCACGACCGCTTTTCGTCGTTGCCAAGGATGGTAGCGGAGATTTTACCTCTATCCAACAAGCTATTGATGCGGTAGATTCCTTTGGACAAAACCAAACCGTGATTTTTATCCGCAATGGAATATACCTGGAAAAGCTATTTATCGCCAAAAGCCGGATTACCCTCCGGGGGCAAAGTGAAAAAGGCGTCGTCATCCAGGCGGCGATTGCCAGGGACATCTGGCGCTGCGAAAACCCCGACGATTGGGGCGCCGCTACCGTAAACGTCAAAGGGAGCGATCTGACGTTCGAGCGCCTCACGATCCTCAATTCCTTTGGATTTGACTTACAAGCAGATACGGTGGTTTCCTGCGCCAATGCCCCGGGGGGAACAAAAACCGTTACCAGGACAGGCCACCAGTTCGCTTTCCGCTCGCTTCCCGGCGCCGTGCGCCTGAGCTTCCGGCAATGCACCTTCCGGGCTCTGGGAGGCGATACCGTCAGTCCCTGGGATGTGGAGAACGGCATGTATTATTTTAACGATTGCACGATGGAAGGCGGGGTTGATTTTTACTGCCCCAGAGGCTGGGCCTATGCCGAAAATTGCCGTTTCATCTGCCACAACCGGGAAGCCGCTATCTGGCACGACGGCTCCCAGGCCGAATCTTCCCGGACGGTTCTGGTGAACTGCCGGTTTGAGGGAGATCCCGGGTTCAAACTGGGCCGCTACCACCGCGAATCCCAGTTCTACCTGCTCGGTTGCTGGTTTTCAGAGACGATGGCCGATGCCGATATCTATCAGGCCGCTTCCGGTCCGGGCACGCCGCGCTGGGGACGGCGTGTGTACTATTTTGACTGTCACCGGAAAGGGGGAGACTTTTCATGGCATAAAGACAATTTTCCAGTGAATCCCAAAGCGATCACTGCATCCTGGACGTTTGACGGGAAATGGAATCCGGAAAAGAGATATGGAGATCAATAAGCAATCACCAATATGCAAATCAAAACAAGTTTGAACATTCTGATTTTTAGCTTGTGCTGGAGCGCTTTATCCGCTTGCGGTCCGGCTGCCCCATTGGCTGAAACGCAGCCGCCGGTTCAAACGCCTGCTGCCGATACCCTGGCCGACAAAATGCTGGTCTTCCAGCGTGCAAGCGGCGGTTGGCCGAAGGCGATCAACGACAAGGCCATTGACTACAAGAAACCGCTGACCGAGGCAGAACGCCTCCAAATTCAAAAGGATTCCCTGGCCAACGACGCGACGATCGACAACCAGGCCACCACCCGGGAACTCACCCATTTGATCAAGGCCTATCAAGGGACTCAAAACCCGCGCTACCTTCAGGCGGTAGAAAAGGGGATCGCCTATTTGCTGAACGGACAGTACGAAAACGGCGGCTGGCCCCAATTTTTCCCCAATCCAAAAGGATACCAAAACCACATTACCTTCAACGACGGCGCGATGGTCCGGACCCTGGAGATCCTTAAGCTGGTTGCCGAGGCAAAGCAGGGCTTTGAACTGGTGGACAAAAAGTGGGCGCCCCTTGCCAAAAACGCTGTGAATAAAGGCGTGGATTGTATCCTCAAAACCCAGATCCTGCGCAACGGGCAACGCACCGGATGGTGCCAGCAATACGACCATTTCACCCTCCAGCCTGCTAAAGCCAGAGCATATGAGCTGCCTTCCAACTCCGGACAGGAAACTGCGGGTATTGTCCGCTTTTTGATGAGCCTGGACCAGCCCTCCGCCGAAGTGAAGGAAGCCGTAGTTGCCGCGGTGAAATGGCTGGAGGAAGTCAAAATCACCGGTTGGGCGTATAAACGGATCGACGACCCTACCCAACCCACCAAAAAGGACGCCATACTTGTCGCGGATGCGGCTTCTACTGTGTGGGCAAGGTATTACGATCTGGATACCAACCAGCCGTTCTTCTGCGGTAGAGATGGAATCAAGAAAAATACCCTCACAGAAATCGAAAACGAGCGCCGTGTTGGCTATGCATGGTATGGTACCTGGGCGGAAAAACTGCTCGCAAAAGATTTTCCCAAATGGGCGGCAAAATGGAAACCCTAAAATCTTAACCTATGCACAAGCTCCTTCTCCTTGCTTTTTTTCTGGAAATATTCGCCTTTAGTCCAAAAAAGCCCATTACGGTCTTTATGGCCGGGGATTCCACGATGGCCAACAAGCCCCTGGAAAGCCCGGAACGGGGCTGGGGACAGCTCTTTCCCCTGATGTTCGATGAAACGGTCCGGATTGATAACCGGGGGGCCAACGGGCGAAGCACCAAAACGTTTATTCTTGAAAACCGCTGGCAAGCCATTATGGATACCATCCGCCCAGGAGACTATGTGTTTATCCAATTCGGACACAACGATCAGGCCAAAGACAAACCGGAACGCTATACCCCTCCGGACGAATACAAAGCCAATCTGATCCGCTTTGTTCAGGAAACAAGGGCGAAGAAGGCCAAACCGGTTTTGTGCACCCCCGTTGCGCGCCGCAATTTCGACGCCCAAGGCAAGGTAACCAACCCGCATGGGATTTATCCCGATCTGGTAAAGGAAGTGGCCGCCGCCTATAAGGTCCCGATGATCGATATGTTCCAGAAAACCAAAAAACTGGCCGAATCCTACGGCCCCGAAGCATCCAAAAGCCTGTTCCTCTGGGTGGAACCGGGCAAAAATGCCTTTTTTCCGGATGGAAGGCAGGACAATACCCATTACAACGAACTGGGGGCCACAAAAGCCGCTGAGCTCGCCGCAGAAGGCATCCGCGAACTGAAATTGCCATTGGCCAAACGATTTAAATAAGCGCTATGTTTATGCTTCGCCTGTACTCCTATGTTACCGCCGGTTTTGTTGTCTTTTGCTCCGGCTTCCTTAATGGGCAATCCTTTCACCTCCCCGTTCCCCAGGGCGATGTCAATAAAGCCTGGATGGCGGATAAGGGAAATGGAACGTTTAAGAATCCCATTCTCCATGCCGATTACTCCGATCCGGACGCTATCCGGGTAGGGGAGGATTATTTTATGACCGCGTCCAGTTTTAACTGCGCGCCGGGGTTGCCCATCCTGCATTCCAAAGACATGGTCAACTGGACAATCCTGACGCACGTGTTTACCCGCCAAATCCCGGTTGACCATTTCAGCAAACTCCAGCACGGCAACGGCGTTTGGGCGCCGGCCATCCGGTATTACGGAGGCATGTTCTACATTTTTTACGGAGATCCGGATTTCGGGATTTATATGACCAAAGCCAAACACCCTGCAGGACCCTGGACGGAGCCCCATCTGGTCAAAGCGGGAAAAGGCTGGATCGATTCCTGCCCTTTCTGGGACGAAGACGGCAACGCCTATCTGGTCCATGCTTTTGCTGGGTCAAGGTCCGGGATCAAAAGTATCCTGGTACTGCACCGGATGCGTCCCGACGGGACAGCCCTGTTGGACGATGGCGTGCTGGTGTTTGACGGGCATAAGGATCATTCAACCATAGAAGGTCCAAAAATGTACAAGCGCAACGGGTACTATTATATTTTTGCGCCTGCAGGCGGGGTGGCCACCGGTTGGCAGTTGGCGCTCCGTTCCCGGAATATTTATGGCCCTTATGAACCGAAGGTCGTCATGGATCAGGGGAAGACAAAGATCAACGGCCCTCATCAGGGCGCCTGGGTGGACACCCCGGGAGGCGAATCCTGGTTTTTTCACTTTCAGGACCGGGAGGCTTATGGCCGCATCGTCCACCTCCAGCCCATGAAGTGGGTCGCCGATTGGCCGGTCATCGGGAATGACCCGGATGGCGACGGCAAAGGTGAACCGGTCATGGAATTCAAAAAACCCCAGGTCGGAAAGACGTTTCCCATGGCTGCCCCGGCTACCTCGGATGAGTTCGACCTGCCCCAGCTTGGGACTCAATGGCAATGGCAGGCCAATCCCCAACCGGAATGGGCATTTCCAACAGGCTATCTGGGCTTCCTCCGCCTGAATGCCGTCTTGAATCCCGCCGGATACAAGAACCTTTGGGATCTGCCCAATCTGTTGCTCCAGAAAGTCTCTGCGCCCGCCTTCTCAGCAACCGCCAAACTGGCTTTTTCTCCTAATACTTCGGGAGAAAAAACCGGCTTGGTCGTGATGGGAGCGGATTATGCTTATATTGGTTTGGAAAAAGCGGACGGCCAGTTGCGCCTCGTTCAGTCGTCCTGTAAGGCAGCTGATAAGGGAGGCGCAGAAACCGTACATTTTAGCCAGCCGGTTACTTCAAATACCGTCTATTTCCGGGTGGAACTGAAAGAGCCTGCGATCTGCTCTTTCAGTTATAGCACCGATGGGAAAACCTTCCAACCAGTGGGAACTCCCTTCGAAGCTAAACCAGGACGGTGGATCGGCGCCAAGATCGGCTTGTTCTGCTCCAGAACCCAGGTAACCAACGACAGCGGATTCGCCGATGCCGATTGGTTTCGGGTAGAATAATTTAATTTGTTGAAAAAAAACGGGAACATGCGACCGAAAACCTTGAAAGTGCACCCCGCCGACAACATTATTGCCGCCCTGGACAACCTTCCCGCCGGATTTGACGCGCCCTGGAATGGAAGCGTCATCCGTCTGGCAGAGGATATCCCTTTGAAGCACAAGTTTGCAGAGAACGACCTTCAGGAAGGCGACGAGATCATCATGTACGGCGTACTGGTGGGGAAAGCCACCCGCCCGATTCCTAAAGGGAGCCGGATTTCCCGGGAAAATGTGCATCACCAGGCCAATCCGTTCGAAGTGCGGGAGTCTCATTTTCAGTGGACGGCCCCGGACGTTTCCAGGTGGCAAGGGAAAACCTTCGACGGATTTCACCGGGCGGATGGGAAAGTGGGTACCCGCAATTACTGGCTGGTTATCCCTTTGGTTTTTTGCGAAAACCGGAACATCAAAGTGCTCCAGGGCGCTATGCAGGAGCAACTGGGCTATATTTCGGAGCGCGATTTTTCGGTAGACATTCAGTCCCTCATCCAGAAATACCAAAGCGGCGCCGGAGTCGAGGAGATCATGGAGGCGAATGTCCTCATGTCGCCCCAGGATGTCCGGTCGCGGCGGATATTTCCCAATGTAGATGGGGTGAAATTCCTCACGCACGATGGGGGCTGCGGCGGCATCCGCCAGGACAGCGAGGCGTTATGCCGCCTGTTGGCAGGGTATTTGACCAACCCAAACGTGGCGGGCGCCACCGTGCTTAGCCTCGGCTGCCAGAACGCCCAAATACCCGTTTTGGAAGAAGCCCTGGCCCGTATTGCTCCGGACTTCGCCAAGCCGCTGTATTTTCTGGAGCAGCAAAAAAGCGCTTCGGAGCGGGAATTTATCGCCGAGGCGGTGCGGAAGACATTTGCCGGGCTGATCGAAGCGAATAAGGCCGTCCGGCAACCCGCGCCGCTCAGCAAGCTGGTGCTGGGACTGGAATGCGGCGGATCGGATGGATTTTCCGGTATTTCTGCCAACCCTGCCTTGGGACAGGCTTCGGATTACCTCGTCGCTTTGGGAGGAACTACCGTTTTATCGGAATTTCCCGAACTGAACGGCGTCGAACAGGACCTGATCGACCGCTGTGTCCACCCGGAGATCGCACATAAATTCGGGGATTTAATGCAGACCTATTCTTTGCGGGCTAAGCAAGCCGGATCCGGCTTTGATATGAATCCCTCACCCGGAAATATTAAAGACGGGCTGATCACTGATGCCATGAAATCAGCGGGGGCAGCTAAAAAAGGCGGGACTTCTCCGGTAACCGATGTATTGGATTACACCGAACCTATCGTTCGCCCGGGTTTAAACCTCCTGTGTACCCCTGGCAACGACGTAGAATCGACTACTGCCCTGGCCGGGTCGGGTTGCAACCTGATCGTTTTTACCACCGGACTGGGGACTCCCACCGGCAACCCGGTTACCCCAACGGTCAAAATGTCGAGCAATACCGGGCTATTCGAGCGCATGAACGACATCATTGACGTCGACGCAGGCACCATCATCTCCGGCGAGGATACCATCGAAACCAAAGGCGCAGAATTGTTGGACTATCTCATCGAGGTGGCCAGCGGCAAAGCGCTTACCAAAGCTGAACGGCTTTCTCAGGACGATTTTATCCCCTGGAAACGGGGCGTTTCTTTATAATTAAATTTTTTTAAGCCAGATAAAAATTGGGTGGCAAACTTCGTTCATTCGGTTTTCCCTTGTTCCCCCTCCTTCGGAGGGGGTTAGGGGGAGGCCTTAACGCAGTACAGACTCATTCCATTATCAGGACTTCGTTTCTAACTCGTTTTTTGGGATGCCATTAGCCCACTTGCACTAACCTATTAAAATCGACAACAAATGACTTCTTTCCCATCCTTAACCCGCACCACGAATCCCGTGCCTCCCCGCACGGAGCGAATCCTTCAATTTGGCGAAGGCAATTTCCTTCGCGCGTTTGTCGATTGGATGATCCACGTCATGAACCAGCAAGGGGTCATGGACAGTGGGGTAGTGGTAGTCCAGCCCATCGAGCAGGGGTTGGTCCATTTACTGAATAGCCAGGACGGGCTATATACCCTCTATCTGACAGGCTTGAAAAACGGCCTTCCGGTGCGCGAACCCATTCTGGTAGATTGCGTGCAACGTGGCGTGAATCCCTATTCCGAATTTGCCGCCTTTCTGGAAACAGCCCGTAACCCAGAGATCCAATTTGTCATTTCCAACACCACGGAGGCAGGCATTGCCTTTGTACCTGAAGACCGCCTGGAGGATGCTCCTCCCGGAAGCTTCCCCGCCAAACTGACGCGCTGGCTCTGGGAACGCTACCAGCACCCGGAGAGTGCTGGCAATAAGCTGGCGATCATCCCCTGCGAGTTGATCGAAAAAAATGGGGAAATGCTGCGCCAGGCTATCCTGCACTACGTAAGCCACTGGAAACTACCGGAGGCTTTTTCGGATTGGATCGGAAATACCTGTTCCTTTTGCAACACCCTGGTGGACCGCATTGTGCCGGGCTATCCGAAAGACCGCATCGCAGAGATCCAGGACGAATTGTGCTACGACGACAAGCTGGTAGTCGAAGGGGAGCATTTTCACCTTTGGGTGATTGAGGCGCCGGAGTGGGTGCAACAAGCGTTCCCTGCAGATAAAGCAGGTTTAAATGTCATTTTCCCCAAGGATCTGACGCCTTACCGGACCCGCAAAGTCCGCATCCTGAATGGCGCCCATACGGCTATGGTACCTGTGGGCTATCTCTACGGATTAGAAACCGTCCGGGAAACCGTAGAAGACCCACTGGTCGGAACCTTTGTCCGGGATTTGGTGTACCAGGAAATCATTCCCACACTCGATTTGCCCATATCCGAACTGGAAGCCTTTGCCGGTGATGTACTCGACCGGTTCAAAAACCCTTTCATCAAGCATTTCCTGATTTCGATTGCGCTGAACTCCATTTCCAAGTTTGAGACCCGGGTATTGCCTTCTTTGCTGGAGTACCATAAGCGGAAAGGCGAACTGCCCCGGCGGATCGTTATTTCTCTGGCCGCCATGTTCCGGTTCTATGCCGGCGAAATCGGCGAAAACCCCATCCCGCTGAACGACAACGCCGTATGGGTAGAGTGGTTCCAGGGCATGTGGAAAAAAATCCGGCAGGGAGAGACTACCTACCTGGAGTTTGTTCAGGAAGCGCTGTCGCACCAAGCTATGTGGGGCATGGACCTCAACGAGGTTCCCGGCTTGACGGAACTGACAACGGATTGTCTGCAGGCAATTGACCAGGGGCAACTGGAGGCATTGATTCAATAGGGAAGTTATTGAGGATTCCTGCGAACATAGTTGTTTTGGGGCCGGATTTACTTATTTTTGGCAGAATGATAGCTACGCGCGATGATTCCAGCCAAGTTATTCTATCCACTGTTTTTATTGGTTTTGTTCCCTTACATTTGTTCCTTGAGAGGGCAGGAGGCCCAGGACAGCGTATATGTTGTTCTTGCCGGGATGGACGAAAAAAAACAGGCGGAATACATCAATGATCATTTCTTTGCCATCCATTCCAGAAGCGCTGTTCTAGCTATTGAACTGGGTGAAAGAGCGCTCGCTCTGGCTATAAAGAACCGATGGACCCGCGTTGAGGCTCAGACCAGAAAGCATCTGGGTGTGGCATATTACCTGGATGGAGATTACCCCCAAGCTCTTTTATATTACCAAAAGGCCCTGGATCTGTTTGATATTGCCGGAGACCCCTCCGGACAGGGGCAGGTGCTCAAGGAAATGGGCAACTATTTCAAAAAACTTCAGCGATACGACAAAGCCCTGGAACAGTTGGAACGAGCCATTTCAATTTGCACCGAGGTGCGCGATACCCACTGTATTGCAGCTGCCCTCGATATCAAAGGCGTCGTGTATATTGAACAAGGCCGGTTTGGAGAGGCGGAGGCTATTTTCCAGCAGGAACTTACCCTGCAGCGCCGGCTCGGCGATGAAAAAGCGCTGAGCTATACCTGGGCTAATTTGGCAGAGGTGGCCATCGCCCAGAAAAATTTCAAACGGGCAGAAGCATATCTTTCGCGGTCGACCGAAATCCGCAAACGCCTGGGCGACCGGATTGGCGTCGCGATTAATATCAACAATACCGGAGAAATGTTCCTGCGATCCGGTCAACCCCAAAAGGCTTTGATTTGCTTTCAGGAAACCATTGAGGAAACCGAACGCATTGGCTTCACCGACCTGCAACGCCACGCAATGCAAATGCTCTCCGAAACTCACGCCGCTTTGGGGCATCATCAGGAAGCTATTGGCTGGCTTAAAAGGAGTTATGCCCTTAAGGATAGCTTGTTTAATCTGGATCACAGCAGGCAAATCGCTGAGATGGCAGAGAAATACGAGACCGCCAAAAGAGAAAATGAACTTGCATTAAGGCAGCGGCAACTTCAAAAGCGCAATATTCTACTGAGCTTGTCCATCGCTGGGTTAGTCCTCCTCGCTTTGACGTTGGTGTTGGTATTTCGTTACCAGAAGCAGCGCCGGATCCAGTGGAAACGGGAGACCGAGCTCAAAACCGAATTGGTTCGGTCGGAACTTTCCCTGCGTCTTCAAAACGAACGGCTGCGTATTTCCAGGGATCTGCACGACAACCTTGGCGCGGAATTGACGATTGCCGGAGGCGCCCTTTCCAAAAGAGCCATGATGTCTGCTTCAGAGCAGGAGCGATCCGCTTTAGAAGCCATTGCGAGCAGTATTCGCCAGGCGATGGCTTTATTGCGCGAGAGTATTTGGGCCATCCGGCAAGAACAATTTTCCCTCCAAAGCTTGTCGGATAAGATAAGCGATCTGGCTGCCCGGGCATCCTCCCTGCCGCTTCGTGTTGTAGTGCCTGAAACGGAAATAAAACTGTCTCCTGCCCAGACGCTCAACCTCTTTCGCATTGCACAGGAAGCGATTGCAAACGCGGTCAAACACTCCAAAGCTTCCCGGATTGAGCTTTCATTTCGCGTGGAGAAGGGCCAACTCCTTTTTATGTCCATATCGGATGATGGCATAGGATTTGATCAGGAAAACAGGTTCCCTGGTAACGGCCTTGGCAATATGAGGGCCCGGGCCGAAGAACTGTGCGGATCGTTGGTTGTGGCGTCTGCTAGCAACGGAGGAACCCAAATCCAGGTTTCGATTCCAGTGAGCCAACCACAGGATGCCAGGGCCTGAAACCCTTGTGTTTTTTCGACCGGATGGAAAGCCCGAATACGCAATTTATCGTATTGTCTATTTCGAAGAATGGGGTCATTTTGCACCCGGATCCGAGGCGCTTCTTCTGCCCACTTATCTATTAGCGCTTTGAACCACTATTTGAGCGTAGTGGCTGAGACAGCCCCGGTCCAGGCGTCCCGCCACGCTTGGTCAGTGAAAAAAGTATATCTTCAAAAAACAACCATATTATGAGAAAGCTTTGGATTCTTGCGGTACGGCTTATGGCTATGTTTTTCCTGGCTCTGAGTATGTCCGGCTGTCCGGTTGCATTGCCTTATCCTTTGACCGATACGCCCGATCCTCTTGATCCCGCCCTGTTGGGAACCTGGGTGGCCCTATCGGATGAGGCGGAAATTCAGGAGGTAGCTTTAACGAAAAAAAATAATACGACCTATTTGGTGAAAGTACTGAAACAAGGGGCATTCTATGCTGCGGAGGGAGTAGATTTTGAAGCCCAAATTACGCGGTTTGAAGGGCGCTCCATTCTCATTGCCCGGTCGGTTGACGCGCCGGATGAGGGTTGGTTTCACTATGACGTTTCGGTCAAGGAAGGCCTTCTGGTCGTCCACGACCTCTCCTTGCTGGTTGGCGGAATGGACGCGGTGACCAGCACGCAGGCTCTTCGGAAGGAATTGGCCGCATCCCTGAAAAATCCCGAATGTCTGACTGGCGAATTGGTTTACGATCGGAATTAACAAACGCTCCGGTTCTTCACAAACATCTTGGTTGTTCCTCTTTCCTTATTGACAAATTATCATCCCAATGAAATATTTTTTTTCCTTGTTGTTTACAGGGGCCTTTTGCTTTTTTATTCCGGTTGTTGTAGCGGCGCAGACGCTTGCCGAAACCCTCGAAAAAGCAGTTAAAGAGTACAATGCCTTAAAAGATTATACCAGGACCTGGGCGCCGAAAACCTTAACTGCCGAGGGTGTTTCCAATACCAAATCCCGAATGGACCAGTGCCTTGTCCTTTTGGAGCCCGTGCTGAAATCGGGAAATCAAGAGGAAGCGCGGGTTGCCAGGTACTTCAAAATGAATGCCCAATACCAATATGCGTTCATTCTGGGGATGAAAGGGGAAAACGCCAAAGCCCTGGAGGTAATGAAAGGGATAGAGAGCGAATTTTCCAGCCTGAAAGCGGCCGATTTCCCGATGCGGTATGTTTTTGAAGGTAAAAACTACGTCATCAAATGGGAGAATTTTGGTCCTACGCAGGCTGAGTTTCTCACCGGTTTGGGAGAAGTGGCTTATAATCTCGTTCAGTACGATTACGCTGCCCGAATTTTGCGGTTAGCGACCATGCATCCAAATATCAACAACTGGCTGAAATACATTTCGTACAATAAGTTACTTGATGTCTCGGAGAAGAGCCCCGCCACCTTTAAACCTGAAGAGACGGAAGACTTTGCTCTACAGGCCATGGAATATTATCATACACTGGACTCTGTCTATAAGAAAACCGTACAGGAATTCAATTACCCTAAAGTACTTCGGGGGATGCGGATTCTGCTCAGAGGCGCTCAGCGAACCAACGCTCCGGTACCGGCATTTAAGCTGGCTAAAGGGGCGGATATAGCCGGTAAATATGAATTGGACAACGCGCAGGTACTCCAATTGTACGATGCCTGCTATCGGAAATCATACGCTGGCGATGCCGCTTTTCACCGCAACGCAGAGGACTATGCCCAAAAATGCCTGTCTGCCGATCCTGCCCTGGCCAGATCGGTGGCCCTGGCTGCCCTGCAGGCTTTGTCTGCTCTCACCCCCGCGACCGATTGCGGCGGACTTGAATACCTGGCTTATCGCTGCAGACACTGGAAATTGACCGACTTGGAAGCTGCTTACCTCAAAAAAGCTGCATCCTGTAACGCCGAGCGGGAGAAGGCCGCCCGACAGCTGGCAAAAGCCAACAAGCGCTCCGATAGCGGATTCAACCTTTATCTGGGCGCCTATTTACTCCCTATGCTGAAATCTGCCGACAAACGAGATCTTGGCGGCGTGGTTAATTTTGCCGGCAAACGCACTGCATGGGAATTTTCCTACCTACAGGTAAAAAATAATAAAGAAAACATCTTCGACCTTTGGATACGGGAGATCGATGGGGCAGACCAGGATAATATTTCTCCATGGGATGGTTTTAAAGCCCATGTCCATCCTAAATTCTCTTCAGGATCCAATAATGCGTTTTCGTATGTCGGCTTCCTGCTGGGCTATGCAGATAAAAATTTTGACCCCCAAACCATCACCGTCACCAACGACGAAACCGGCGTTTCCTCTAATGCCTTGTTCCAGCCCGGCCTTACCCAGTATTCTGCCCTGCTTTCCATGGGAGGGCTGTTCCTCGCCAAGGGCTTTGGTATGGATATGTATTGGGCGTTTGGGGCAAATTACAACCAGTTTGATGCGGGCAACGACCAGATCGACAGGGAAGCATACACCATCGACAACCCCTTGTTCGAGTACCGTAGGGATTCGTTTATTGGATTTGAGATCCGGCTGGGCTTAACCATCGGATTGAATATTGGAAATGGGAGATAAACGTACCTTTGCACGCGGTGTAAAAATTATTGGCGGCAGATTGTTTAAAAAATCACCTGCCCTATGGGCCCTCGTCCGTTGTTGATTCATATTGCTGAAGATATTCCGCGCCTGGCAGCCATGTTGAAGGAGTCCCTGGATTTGTCTCCTGAATTCAAAGTGACTGGCGTAGCGGCCAATGGGGAAGAATTGCTTGAACAACTTTCCCTGCTTCCTTCCTTGCCTGATCTCGTATTAATGGACATTCAGATGCCCGTTATGGATGGGATCAGCGCTACGGAGGCCCTGAAATCAAAACATCCCCAGATAAAAGTCCTTATGGCGACTGTTTTCGACGACGAGGACTATATTTTCAATGCCATTCTGGCCGGAGCAGATGGCTATTTGCTGAAAGACGAAGCGCCTGAAGACCTGCATCGGGCTGTACGGGAAGCGATGACCGGCGGGGCGCCCATGTCTCCGGCTATTGCGCGCAAAGCCCTGGCCTTGCTTCGCCGCACGCCGGCCCCTCCGGTTCGGCTTGAACCTGAAGAATCTCTGAGTGACCGCGAATTGGAGATCCTGGAGCAATTAAGCAAAGGACTTCGCTACGAGCAGGCCGCCGCTAACTTGTCAATTAGCGGAGGCACGGTCAGAAAGCACGTGGAGCATATTTACCGCAAACTTCGGGTACACAATAAAATTGCAGCCATCGAGGCGGGCAAAAAATTGGGATTGTTGTAGCTCTTTTCTTCTTTTTTCTTCCTTCTTTCCGATACCTGCATTTCTGCTCCAGACGCATTTCCTCTTTTTTTTGGCTATGTTTTTGTGAAATCTTGCTAGGTTAGTTTTAACCAGGATAAGCGGATTTCTCTTGAAATTCGGGAATGCTTATGTAACTGTCACCAGGGCTTGACCCTTGCATCCAGCTTGAAAAGCGTTGGTTTTAAATTTAGGTAATTTTAATCCTGTTTCGTCCCGGCATTACAGTTGCAGCATAAATATCAATGCAGGTCTTCATCAAGACGCCTGCCTGTGGTTACTTCGAAATTTGTATGGTTATGCGAAATAAAAAATTGGTCCGGCATGTTCTCCTCTTTCTGTTTGTCCTGGCAGTCTCCACGGCATGGGCGCAGAAACCGCTAAAGCTTCAAGCCAGAAATCCTGCCGGAATCGACCGGAGAGACGTTTTGGTAAAAATCAGGTATGCCGATGTTCAGAAACTTCGCCCGGGGTTGCCGATCGGCCAAATGGAAGCGGTATCGGGAAATGCATCCTTGCCTTTCCAGTGGAACGATTCCAACCAGGATGGGCAGCCGGAAGAATTGGCGATTCTGACCGACCTGCCTGCCAATGGGCGCAAAACGATCTTTATTCGCCCATTGAAGAACAAACCGGCGCCGGTGTTTGAAAAACGCACTCAGGCAGAACTGTCCCATAAAACAGGGGGCGTTTGGGAAGGCCGCGTGTATAAGGGCGGAACGTTCCGCAATGTGTCTTCCATGCTGGTTCCGCCGGAACATACCGACCATTCCTTTTACATCCGTTACGAAGGCCCCGGCTGGGAGTCCGACAAGGTGGGCTATCGGTTTTACCTCGATTGGCGCAACGCAACGGATATTTTTGGGAAAACAGGCCCCAAAATGGTTCTCCAGGATGTTGGGCAAGATGGATTTGATTCGTACCATGAATTCAGCGACTGGGGCATGGACGTACTAAAAGTGGGCGAATCCCTTGGAGTCGGTTCTCTGGGCTTTTGGAGCCAAGACAAAGCCCAGCGGGTAGACATTACAGATTCTCTCTATTGCGAAATTGCCCTTAACGGACCAATTGAATCTATGGTCCGCACCGTCTATTCGGGATGGAAGGCAGGAAATACCAAAACCAATGTGACCTCTGAGCTTTCTATTTCGGCGGGCAGCCATTTGACCCGCCATGCGGTTCAACTTTCGGCGCCATTGGACAATCTGTGTACCGGCATCGTCAAACTTCCCGACGCTGAGTTGTTCTGGAGCGCAGAGGGCAGCGGAGGCGAATGGGCCTATATGGCTACTTTCGGAACACAAAGCCTGAATAACGACAAGCTGGGAATGGCTGTGTTCTACAGGAACAATGCGCTGAAAGAAAAAACGTCCGACGCTAATAGCCATGTGGTTGTTCTGGAACCCAAAAATAAACAGTTGGAATACTATTTTTTAGGCGCATGGGAAAAGGAGCCCAATGGCTTTCAGACCAAGGAGGCCTTCCAAAACTATCTTGAAAAGCTTTTAGAACAATTGAATAAGCCTGCTGCCCTCTCCATTCATTAAATTCTGAACTTGCTTCCTTTGCGAAAAGGAGGCGTTAAACCTGGCCGTATGAAAAGGCTGTCTTTTAAACAAACCGTTTTTCCTTTCGCTTTTGCAGGGTTTATACTTTTCGGGAGTATGTTTCTTTTCGCCTGCAATGCGGCTGATTCTGGCACCGGGGATCCCGATTCAGCTTCTTTCGCTGTTCAGACGATCTCTGAAAATCTACCCTGGTCGGAGCGTGCTGCCTTGACTATGATGAAGGAAAACCCCCAATCCTACATGGTTGATTTTCAGAAGAAGCCAAAGTGGAATTACACCGGTGGATTGGCTATGATGGCGATACAGGAAACTTGGCGGAGAACGGGCAAAGAGGAATATTATGACTATGCAAAATCCTATGCAGATTCCTTAATCGATCCAGAAGGAAACATCCATGGGGGGTATTCGATTTACGATTTTAACATTGATCATATCACGCCCGGGCGTATCCTGTTTCCAATTCTGGAGCGGACTGGCGACAAGCGGTATGAGAAAGCCTTGTTTACCTTGCGCCAGCAGTTGACCTGGCAACCCCGGACGACCGACGGAGGGTTCTGGCATAAATTACGCTACCCCTGGCAAATGTGGCTTGATGGTTTGTACATGGGTTCTCCCTTCTATGCTGATTATGCCCGCCGTTACGGGCAGCCGGAAGCTTACGACGATATCGCCCGCCAGCTGATCCTCATGGAAACCCATGCCCGCGACCCGAAAACAGGACTCTTGTATCATGGATGGGATGAGAGCAAAATCCAGCTTTGGGCTAACGACGAAACCGGATGCTCGCCTCATTTCTGGGGCCGTGCTATGGGATGGTATTCCATGGCCTTGGTGGATGTGCTGGACTTCTTCCCTCAGGACCACCCCAAGCGCCAGGACATTATCGATATCCTCGGCCGGTTAGCTGCGGCGGTTGCCCCCTATCAAGACCCCGGTACCGGGCTTTGGTATCAGATCGTAGATCAGGGTACGCGCGAAGGCAATTACCTGGAAGCTACCGTGTCTTCCATGTTGGTTTATTCGCTGATCAAAGGCGTGAAAAAAGGGTATCTCGATCCGAAATATCGCGAAGTGGCCGCTAAGGCATACCAAGGCATTATTGACCACCTGATCAAAATCGGCCCCAATGGAGAAGTGATTATTCAGAAGTGCTGCTCCGTTGCAGGGCTTGGAGGCGATCCCTACCGGGACGGATCCTATGAATATTACGTGAGCGAACCGGTTCGGGATAACGACCCCAAGGCGGTTGGCCCCTTCATTCTGGCCAGCCTGGAATTGGAGGAAGTGAAAGTGTCGACTCGTTAAGGCGCGGTTTACTTATCGGCTCCGATTCGGCTTTCATGAGGCATTTGATCGATGCTTTCCAGGTATTCGGAAGGCGTCAGTCCAAATTCTTTCTTAAAGGCCCTGCTGAAGGAGTTCGGCAGGTCGTAGCCCACCATGTAAGCGATTTCCGCTACGTTGAGCTTATTTTGTTTCAGTAACTCCTTGGCCCGCTGCAAGCGGAACGATTTAAGCAGGTCGATAGGCTTTTTGCCCGTCAACTGCTTTACTTTCCTGATAAAGTGCATGTGGCTGAGATGGACCATCTCGCACATTTTGTTGACGTTAAAACCGGCGTCGCCAATATGCGATTCCATGATTTCTGTCAAATGTAATAACAATTGTTCATCAGGGGAGGTGACTTTAATCTCCTTGGGGCGAAGTAAAACCTCTCTGACGTATTTTTCCCGGAGTTTTTGCCGTTGTTGCAGGAGGTTGCCTATACGAACCAGCAGGAGTTCTGGGTTGAAAGGTTTGGTGATGTAATCGTCGGCGCCGGTGTTGAACCCTTCCATGACATGGTCTTCCTGGGTTTTTGCAGTGAGCAGGACCACGGGGATATGGCTGGTGAGGAGGTCGGACTTGATATGCTGGCAAAAAACCAGTCCGTCCATCTCCGGCATAATGATGTCGCTGAGGATGAGGTCAATGGTATGGCGTTTAGCGGCCTCCAGTCCTTCAACTCCATTTCGGGCCTTAACTACGGCATATTTGGCAGAGACCACTCCTTCCAGAAAATGGAGCATGTCTTCGTTGTCTTCTACGATCAGGATCTTGGGGCTTTCTTCCTTTTCCTGTTCGCCGGCGTGCTCGCCATCGTTTTCCCGGCCATACGTAAGGAGGCTGTGCAGCTCCATTTGAGTAACCTGGAGTTCCTTTCCAATAGATTGCTCCAAGGCAGGCAATGGGGTTTCTTTTTGCAGGTTGGGAAGCCAGATCGCAAAGCGCGTTCCTTTTCCGGGCTTGCTTTGGGCTTCTATGGATCCCTGATGAAGTTCTACCAGGTCTTTGATGTAGGAAAGGCCTATCCCGGAGCTCATCGATGCCGGGCGGGAAGTGAAATAGCGTTCGAAAATGTGGGCCAGGTCCTGCGGGGCAATACCGGAGCCTGTATCCTCTACTTCGAGGAGAATACCCGGAGTTTCCGCTTCGGTTTTTTCCGATAAATGGATCGAAATGCGTTCTCCGGAAGGAGTGTGCTTAAAGGAATTGGACAGGAGGTTGACAAGAATCTTCTCCACTTTGTCGGGGTCGAACCCGATGTCCAGGTGGGGGCAATGGGATTCAAAGATCAGGTCGATCTTTTTTTCCTGGGCCAGCAAGTCAAACAACCCGGAGATCTGGCCGATAAATACCGAAATATTTCCTCTGACCAGGTTAAGTTCCAGCGCATTGCTTTCGATCCGGCGCACTTCCAGCAACTGGTTGATCAGGTTCAGGAGCCGGAACGCGTTGCGGTCGATAATTTCGTATAGCCGCTTTCTGCTTTCCGGTCCCAAGGGGTTTTGGGAATGGAGCAATTGCTCGACAGGCCCAAGGATAAGGGTAAGGGGGGTGCGCAGTTCATGAGAAATGTTGGTGAAGAAATTGACCTTGGCTCTCGACAAAGATTCCACCTTTCCGACCATGACTTCCAGTTGGTCCCGTTGGGACTGGATTTGCTGATTTTGTTCTTCCAGGCCTGCATTGCTGATTTCCAACTGTTTTTTCTGATCCAAAATCTGGTTTTGTTGATGCAGGATAGCCCTGTTTTGTTCTTCAATCTGCTGCCGCTTGTGGTCCAGGGCAGAATTGACCTCGGTAAGGGATTCGTTGAGCCGGGCGAGCTGTTGGTTGCGTTTAAGCACCCGGTATTCAAAAATCCCAAGGGTGAGCAAAAAGGCGGTTAATAATCCAATGAACCAGGTTTGTTTCCAAACAGGCGGCAGCACCCGGAACTGGATTACGGCCGACGTCGGGTCGACGTTCAGGTCCAGGTCACGCGCCCTTACTTCAAGGGTGTACTGCCCGCTGGACAATCCCAAAAAGGTATGATACGTTTGCGAAGAAAACGGCGACCATTCTCCTCCGTTCATTCGATATGAGAAAGAGAGCCTTTCTGAAGGGGTTTCGGAAAAATAATCTTCCCCTTTCCAACTGATCAGCGTGTTTCCCGGAGGTTGAACCTCTTCCGAATACGCCACAATATGGGTTTCCGGGCCTTTGTCGTCAGGAAGGTAGCGATAGGAAACAAAATGCCGGAAAGCCTCCTGGCTGGCGCGGTTGTAGGTGAATGCTCTGCGTTTCCATTCCCGGAGGGATTTGGTGATCCAGATGGCGCCATCGGAACTGAACAGAATCATGCCCCCTTCAAAATCCATATTCAGGGCTTCCGGAAACACGTGGGTAGTCCAGTTGGATCCATCAAAGCAACTGATATCGTTTTCAGTAGCGGCATAGATTCGGTTGTCCGACTGGGCGGCAATGCTGATGATGGTATTGCTGGTAAGGCCAGACTGGGTGTCAAAATGCCTCCAAACGTTGCCGTCGTAAAGGAAAACGCCATACGAACGGGAGCCGGCCAGGAGCAAGCCGTTGCAGCTGTGTACCACATTGACAAACTCGTGCAATTGGTCCGGTTTTGCCAAGCTCCAGCTTTGCCCGTTGAAAGTATAAAGGCTTCCTCCGCCAAGCCAGATCCGTCCGTCATTAGTTTGGCCGATCCCGTAGGCGTTGGATTGATTAAGCCCTTTTTCCTGGTTTCGGAGGTGAATGAACGTTTTTTTGGGCGCTGTTGGATTCACCAAATGCAGAACGCCCGCTTGATGGCCTTTTTTGGGGTCGCTATCCACGCAGCCTCCAAACCAGAGGGATCCGTCGTCCGCTTCAAATACAGCCCGGTAGTCGATCCCCCAGGATAGATTAGGATGGGGGATGGTGTGCCATCTTCCTTCTTCGAAGAAAGAGGTGGCTGCGACTCCCTGGTGCGACCCTGCAGCCCAGAACTGGCCTTTGGCAGTGCAGATGATTCGCACCGGAGCATCCATTAATCCATCGGACGGATCATAAGCCGTCCAGGAATTTCCACGCTGGAAGATTGCCCTTCCGGTAACATCCAAAAACCACTTGCCGCCTTTGGGAGCTTCGCATTGGTAGTTGAGGTTGTTGTAGGTTAGCCACCTGGTCGTCGAATAGTCGAGTAAAAACACTTTGGAATTCATTCCCGCCACCCAAAGTTTATCCCCCTGGCTTGGCCGGAGAATCAATTTATTGGCAGGAATACGGTATTCGGGCGCTTTGTACATAGACCATTTTCCGCTCTGGAAGGAATACAGCCTTCCCAATCCGCCGATCCATATGGTTCCGTTGTGGGTTTCCGCAATGGCGTTCATGTACTCATCACCGCCAAAATGGGGGCTCAGCGGGATGTAGGACCATTTTTTGCCGTCGTAAACGTTAATCCCTTTTTTATAGGAGGTATTAATGACCCAGATGTCTCCCCGGCTGCTGCGCAATAGCCTCTGCGTTTCGCCAAATGTCGGGCTTTCTCCTCCGGATACCCAAAGCTGGTATTCCTTCAATGCGCCGTTTTTTACCTGATCCAGAGTAAATTTCAGGATGGCGCCTTCTTCATCCGAACGGGTTAGTGCAACCCAAATCGCGCCGGAAGGATCCTGCAGCGCATCGGAAACTTCTACAAACTGCCCCTGTTGCCCGACTTCTTCGGGAAGCAGGATCCACTGAAATCCTTTTAACCGGGGAAAAAGGGTTTCCCGAATGCTTTTTAGGGTAAATATTTGAATGGGTTGATCTTTGTTGATCCGCAGCAAGCCTTGATTGGAACAAACCAGCAGGCTTCCATCCGCCAGGCTCCGGATTTGAAAATAGTTAAAGCCCAGGGAGGGTTCCGGGACAAACAAAGAGCTCCATTTATCCCCCTGTAAAGTAAAAATCCCCAAAGGCGTTGCTGCAAATACGCGGCCTTTGCTATCCGTATGCAAATACGAAACCGGATGACCAAGTAAGCCGTTCTTATGGTCGTGGTCGATCCAGCGGTACCCGTCGTATTCCATCAAGGTGGAGTCGCCTCCGAACCAAACCCGCCCATCCGGGCTTTCCGAAACACATCGGACCCCTTTTCCTTCCAGCCTGGAAAACTGCTTCCACCTCCAGGTTTCCAGAAGGGGGTTGACAATCTCCGGTGTATATGGCTTGGACCCGTTTGCCGGACTACCCCCAAGGACAAACCACCCAAGTAAAATTATCAGGTAGAATAGGCGACGGTGTTTTTTTTTGATCATGTTGCGAAGCGCAAAGTTTGGATAGCCACAAGGACATTTTACCCAAATTCGATAAAAATTACCATAAATGAAAGGACATCCAAATTTAATAAACGAAACGTACCGGTAACAAAAACAAATCTGGCGACGATTTGGTGGAATTATGCATAGCCCGGCCCCTTTATTATTGCGAATATTGCTGGAGTCCAAAAAACCAAATTCAAATGAAAAAAATAACTTGCCTTTTACTATGCCTCGCTCTGGGCGCCGTGGTTTGGCTTCCAGCCCAAAACCCATGGAAGCAAGCCAAATCGATCGTACAAACCATCGAACAGCCGGTTTTCCCAAACCGGGAATTGTCGGTTTTAAATCTGGGGGCCAAACCTGATGGGATAACGGACTGCCTGCCTGCTCTTAAGGCAGCTATTGCTAAAGTGCATGAGGAAGGAGGAGGCAAAGTAGTTGTGCCTCCGGGAACCTACCTGATCAAAGGCCCAATTCATCTCAAAAGCAATGTCAACCTTTACCTTGCGGAAGGCGCCATCCTGAATTTCAGTACCAACCCGGAGCACTATCTTCCTCTGGTGGAAACCACCTGGGAAGGGATTGGCTGCATGAACTATTCGCCATTGGTATATGCTTTCGAACAGGAGAATATCGCTATCACAGGCAAAGGTATTCTGGATGCGCAGGGGAGCAGTGCCAATTGGTGGCCCTGGTGCGGCGCAAAAAGCTATGGCTGGAACGAAGGAATGCCCAGTCAGCGCAACCCCGGCAACCGCCCCGGACTGATGGAGATGAACGCCAGAGAAGTGCCTCCAACCAACCGGATTATGGGGCCTGGCCATTACCTCCGGCCTTCGTTCGTTGAGCCTTTTCGCTGCCACAAAGTGCTTATCGAAGGCGTAACACTGAAAAATTCCCCCTTTTGGGTGATGCATCCGGTTTATTGTACGAACGTTACCGTGAGGGGGGTCAAGGTAATCAGCCACGGGCCTAACAATGACGGGTGTGATCCTGAAGCTTGCAACAACGTACTCATTGAAGATTGCTATTTCGATACCGGCGACGATTGCATCGCCCTCAAATCCGGGCGCAACCAGGACGGGCGCAGGAATGATATGGCCATCGAAAACGTCGTCATCCGCAATTGCATTATGAAGGACGGCCACGGAGGAGTGGTGATCGGGAGCGAAGTGTCCGGGGGCGCCCGAAATATTTTTGCCGAAAACTGCCAGATGGATAGCCCCAACCTCGACCGGGCGATTCGGATCAAAACCAACCGGGCCAGAGGCGGAGTTATCGAAAACCTTTACTTCCGCAATATTACCGTCGGACAGGTAGCAGAAGCCGTGGTGAAGGTGAATATGCATTACACCCTGGATGGAGAAAAGGAGGTGCTGATCCCTACGATCCGAAACGTCCAGGTAGAAAATGTGCGTTCCACAAAAAGCCCTTACGGGATCATGGTGTTGGGGTACGACGAAGCGCATCCCGTAGAGGGTTTGCTCATCCGCAAATGCCGCTTTGACGGGGTAGAAAAGGGCAACCGCATTGAACACGCAAAAGGATTACGCCTGGAAAGGGTCCGGATCAATGGGGTTATGGAAAAACCGTAACAATGAAGGCCAAAAGTTAAAGGTGTTCCTTTGAAGGCAGGTTCAGGAGGAGCTCCTCCTCCACCAAATTAGGCAGGGTAATCTTGAGTAGCGGTTCAGATTCCATGGCTTTAATAGCGCTATGCATGGCGCCGGAGTTCCTGGCCCAGCTTCTGCGGGCAATGCCATTGTTCACGTCCCAGAACAGCATGCTCTCCAGGCGCCGCTGCGCTTCTTCGCTCCCGTCGAGCACAAGCCCGAAACCGCCGTTGACGGCTTCCCCCCAGCCTACGCCGCCCCCGTTGTGCAAAGAAACCCACGTTGCCCCCCGGAAAGCGTCCCCGATGACATTGTGTACCGACATATCGGCCGTAAATTTGGAGCCGTCGTAAATATTCGCGGTCTCGCGGAAGGGAGAATCGGCGCCGGACACGTCGTGATGATCGCGTCCGAGCACCACAGGCCCGCGAAGTTCCCCATTCCGGATGGCCTCGTTAAAGGCAGAGGCGATGCGAATGCGCCCTTCTGCATCGGCGTACAAGATACGGGAGAGCGATCCTACTACCGGAATGTTCTCCTGGGCCGTCTGAATCCAGTGGAGGTTATCCTGCAACTGGTGTCGGATTTCTCCTCCTGTGGTTTGGAGCAGTTGATGCAATACTCCGGCAGCAATCGCATCGGTTCGGCGAAGGTCTTCCGGATCTCCCGACGCGCAAACCCAGCGGAAGGGCCCAAACCCGTAATCAAAGCAAAGGGGACCCATAATGTCCTCAACATACGACGGATACCGGTAAGCGAGCTGGCGCTCGTCTTGCCAGATATCTGCCCCGCAGTGCCCTGCCTCGAGGAGAAAAGCATTTCCATAGTCCCAGAAATACATGCCCCGGGAGGTCATTTGGTTGATAGCCACTACATGCCTGCGGAGGCTTTCTGCGACCGCCTCCCGGAACCCCGCCCGGTCGCGGGCCAGCAAATCCTGGGCCTGTTCATAGGTATACCCTGCGGGGCAATACCCCATATCGTCGATATTGTGCAGGGAGGTTTGGTCGGAGCCAAGTTCTACTTTTATGCCTTCACGGGCTAATTTTTCCCAAAGGTCAACGATGTTGCCGTGGTAGATGAGGGAAACGGCTTCCTTCTTTTGGCGGCAGCGTTCGATTTCGGGCAGAAGCAGGTCCAGATCCTGAAAAACCCGATCTTCTTGAATGTATCCGTCCTTGATGCGTTGCTGGATAGCCGCAGGGTCGACTTCTGCGATGACGCCCACGGCGCCGGTAATTACCGCGGCCAGAGATTGTGCGCCAGACATACCTCCCAGGCCTGAAGTGACAAACACGCGGCCGCGCAGATTCTGGGCGCCAAGCCCCTGGAGCCGGCCGGCATTCAGCAGGGTAATGGTCGTGCCGTGTACAATACCTTGAGGGCCTATGTACATAAAAGACCCCGCTGTCATTTGGCCGTAGGAGGTGACCCCGAGCGCGTTGTATTTGTTCCAGTCGTCTTTGGAAGAATAGTTTGGCACCATCATGCCGTTGGTGACCACCACCCTTGGCGCGGAGGGCGTGGAGGGAAACAACCCCAGCGGGTGACCGGAATACAGAACCAGCGTTTGTTCGCCGGTCATTTCTGCCAGGTATTTCATGGTGAGCCGATACTGTGCCCAGTTTTGGAATACCGCGCCATTCCCTCCGTAAGTGATCAGTTCGTGAGGGTGTTTGGCCACTTTAACATCGAGGTTATTCTGGATCATCAGCATAATAGCCGCTGCCGCAGGCGTCTGGCAGGGGTAGTCTTCGACAGGGCGGGCATGCATCGGGTAGGCAGGCCTAAAGCGGTACATGTAAATGCGTCCGTATTCCTGGAGTTCTTGCCAGAATTCCCTGGCAAGAATGGCGTGATGGCGCGGTGGGAAATACCGGAGCGCATTGCGGACGGCCAGCAGTTGCTCCTCCCGGGAGAGTGCGTGCGCAACCTCTCGCTTGGGTGCATGGCTCACCTGAGGATCCCTGGGCTGGAATGGAGGCAATTCGTCAGGAATACCTTCGATAACCGCCGCCTTAAAATCGGATGCAGTGAACGTCATGATCTGCTATTCCGTAGGCCCGAGGAGCTTGAACGAATCCTTGGTTTGCCGAAGGTACCTTTTGTACTTCATGCGGTAGGTCCGGTAATAGGTCCGGTAACGCTTTTTCATCGCCTCGTAGCTATAGGGATAGGGAGAACCTTCCCCCGGGACCGCTCCGGAAGATGGGCCGGCGGTTGGCCTGGCCAGCTGGACCGGTTTGGGCTCGGGCGCTTTGGGAGCAGGCGTCTCCACGGGTTCTTTTTCGGGCTCGGCTTCCAGAAAGCCTTGCTGGCGCATCCAGTCGTCGTTGAACACCTTGCCCAGATACCGTGTGCCATGATCCGGGAAAAGAACAACGACTACATCTTCGGGCGTAAGTTGGTCCTTGATCTGAAAGACAGCCTGAAGTGCAGATCCGCTCGAGTAGCCTACCATAAGACCCTCTTTCTTAGCTAGTTCCCGGGTGCGTAAGGCGCTGTCCTTGTCGGTGACCTGAACGAACTGATCGACATACTGGATGTGCAGGTTATCCGGGATAATGTTTTTCCCTAGTCCTTCGACCTTATAAGGTTTGATTTGGTTTTTGTCGTATTCGCCGGTTTGAAAATAATGGGTCAGCACGGAACCAAAAGCGTCAACTGCAATGACTTTTACCTTTGGATTCTGCTCCTTCAGGTAGCGCGCAGTGCCGGAAAGGGTGCCTCCGGTGCCTGCGCAGCAAACGTAATAGGTGACTTTCCCTTCGGTTTCCTCCCATATCTCGGGGCCGGTGGTATGGTAGTGCGCGCCGGCGTTGTCCAGATTGAAGTTTTGGCCAAGGTAAAACGAGTTCGGCGTTTCCGCGGCGACTCGTTCTGCCTGGGAGTAATACGAACGCGGATCGGTGGGCTCCACCTCCGCCGGGCAAACGATAACTTTAGCGCCCATGGATTCCAGGAGCGATATCTTCTCAGCCGAGGCCTTGGTGGTCAATGTCAGAATGCACTTATACCCTTTCAAGGCGCTTACGATGGCTATACTGAATCCTGTATTCCCAGAAGTCGCTTCCACAATGGTTCCACCGGGTTTTAGTTTCCCTTTGCGCTCCGCTTCATTGATCATAAACAGGGCAATCCGGTCTTTGGCGCTTTGCCCAGGGTTGAAGGATTCCACTTTGCCCAAAACGGTACACGGCAGTTCGGCAGCAATCCGGCTTAATTTGATCAGCGGAGTTTGGCCAATCGTTTCGAGAACATTCTCGCGAATCTTCATAATGCTTGGTTTTCTATAAAATAATTATACGCAATGCCAGGAACAGTGGAACCGTCCCAAACCAACTATTTCAGACAATTAAAATTCGGATGATGGAGTCATTCATGGGTTTTCATGGATCAATGCGCGCGGCATTGGCCCAATCGGCCGGCGTGAGGCAGGGTATGCTTTCTTCCGCAAAAATAATATTTGTTCAAATAATCCAAGCACTTTTTATCCAAAGGCCCCTTTTTTGTCTAACTGGCAGCGAAGCCATCTCATAAGTACTCTATTGGACATTTTGGAACAAGGCAGGCGCTGCCTCAAAAGGTTGATATTGCCCATGCCGGAAGGGAACAAACATTTATACCGGAGGCAGGGAACAAGCATAAGATCGAGGACCAAATCCTCCATAGTATACCCCGGATTGTTTTACCTTTGTTAAGGCTTCGAAACGACGCGCCTGCCAAGGCGTAGAACAAGTTAACACAAAACCGATGGTAAGAGGCGTTTCCCTGAAAGCAAGGCTTATCTTATATCACAAGGGACAAATTCTTTTGCTGAAGCAGACCAAGCCTAACGGCGGCAATTACACCCTGGTCGGAGGCACGGTGGAGTCTTTTGAATCGGCGCGTCAATCCCTTATCCGGGAGGCTTATGAGGAAGCGGGGATTATCCTGCAGGAAAAAGAACTCCGGCTGGTCCACGTATTGCACAAGGCAAAAAAAGGGCAGCAACGCATTGTCCTCTACTTTAAGGCGTATCGCTGGGAAGGCAACCTACAGGCTCGGGAAACCCACAAATTCAACGAAGCCGAATGGTTCGATCTCGACAAACTTCCCAAAAACCTGACCCAAACAGTTCGCAAAGTACTGGAAGAATACCGCCACGGCAATCTGTATTCGGAAGTGAAGTAAGGCGTAAGGGCATAAGACCTAGGGCGTAAGGCTAAAGGCGTAAGGTATAAGGCACGCCTTCTTTGCCTTACGCCTTACGCCTATTTTTTGTCTGCCGAAGTAAAAATCCGGTTCCAGCGGATGCCGTTGTGAGAAGAGAACCAGATAAACAGCGGTTTGCCCACGATATGGTCTTCCGGCACGAAGCCCCAATAGCGGGAATCTTCGGAGTTGTGCCGGTTGTCGCCCATCATCCAGAAATAATTTTGCTTGAAGGTATAGCGATCAGTTGCTTTCCCGTTGATCAGGAATGCCCCGTTGCGCTCCTCCAGGGTGTTATTTTCATATACCTGGATCACGCGGCGGTAGAGTGCGATGGTTTCCGGAGTTAATGTAACGGTTTGGCCTTTTTTAGGGATGTAGATCGGCCCGTAATTGTCCAGTTTCCAATTTCCGAAGTGTTTGGGGTCATGCGGGAACAGGTGGGTAGGGGAGGAGTATAGCTGGGAATAAGGGAAGGATTCGATTTTGATCCCGGCGTCCATTTGCTGAATTTTGGATTTTTGTTCCTCGTCGAGGATCAGCAGCATGCGGTCTCCGGCATTTTCCCGGAGATCGTCTTCGGAAATTCCCCACTTGACGAAGTTGCGGGTATTGATCGGGCCTCCCGCGCTCGTCAGCGTATAGTGATGCTGGACATACCTGGGCTGGCGGGTTCGTTTGCCGTTGATATACACTTTTTGATCCCGGATTTCAACCGAATCGCCGGGGAGCCCGATGCACCGCTTGATGTAATGGTCTTTTTTATCCATTGGCCTGGTGGTAAGCGGTTTTTGCCCGCTCTGTATCGCTGCATTGACCATGGGGTCGGGGATGCCGCGGCGGAAATCGTAGATGCTCCAGGTCCTGCCCGGGAACACGTACACGCTGTCGCCCTCAGGGTAGTTGAATACCACCGGGTCGTTATGGTCGATTTTTTCCAGCGGCTTCAGGCGCTGATAGCGCAGGCTGGGTTTTTTGAGGTAAGATTCCCTGTTTGCCATGGGGATGCGATTGTGCAATAAAGGGATCATTGCCACCGTTTGCGGCATCCGTATACCGTAGTGCGCTTTGCTCACAAACAGAAAATCGCCTACTAAGAGGGAACCTTCCATAGACGGCGTTGGGATTACATAGGCTTCGATCAGGAACATTCGGATGAACGCTGCGGCAAATACCGCGAAGATGATCGCTTCCACCCATTCCCGCAAAGCGCCTTTTTTATAGGGATTTTCCTGGTTAAGTTTGCCCAACAGTCGGGTGTTGCCATCCTTTTGAGCCTGGAGGTATTGCTCTTTGAACAGGCGCTCTTTTTGAAGTACCGGCCCATCGTATTTGTCCTTGGCATTCAGGCCGAGGTAGGCAAAGTAAAAGGGCGCCCCTATCACCGCGAGTACGCTTTCCCCAAAACCAAACTTCCGGAACGACCGCGCCAGATCGATCGCCATGCCGGCAAAAATGAAGATGTTGACGATGGGAAACAAGAGCCAAAGGGCATGGAGCCCTTTGCGCCCAATAAGCTGGCACCAGACCACGAAATTCAAACCAGGTACCAACGCTTTCCAGGGCGCTTGCCCGGCTTTCTTGAATACCGGATACAAGCCAACGCTCATAAGGAGATATAATCCCAAAATAAACAACCAAAAGTTCATATCATTTTCTTTTTGCGGACGTAAAGATAATCCGGAACTCCAATTTCCGAAGCATTTGATCTATCCGGACTGAACAGACAGGTCAAATTCTTAGTTTCTGGGGGCAAGCCCCAAATTTATTCGACGAAACCTTCCAGATAAAGCCTTTCGGCCTGGCGTTGCCCGTTGAAATAGACTTTGACTATTCTGCGGAACGGTCCGCGCGCAGTCCCTTCGAAAATCACTATAATACGGCGCTTTACGCCAGGGGCTATGGGCTCTTCCGGCCATTCTGGCGCAGTGCACCCGCAGGTGGTGCGGACGTTGTCAATGACCAGGGGCTTGGCCGCCGAATGGGAAAACTCAAACACAACTTGCTTCCGTATTCCGGCCTGGACTTTTCCTAAACGGGCAGTTGTCGGGGAGTGCCAGGTTATGATCGGGGAGTCCTGCCCCAAAGCTATCCCTTTAACCAGTAAAAGGCAGATGAATAAAACTAGACGCATAGTTAAGAAGGATAAAATGATAAAGCCCGAACCGGGTTGCCGGTTCGGGCTTTGACAAGGGAGGGCTCATGTGTGAGCCTGGCAAACCATTAGTTCAGCGAAAAGGAGGTGGTGCCTGCCAGATAGCCTTTGTTATAGACCTCTACTTTGTATTGCCCCTCCGGGAAAGGTTGCCCCGGTTTCCAGTCGGCGCAGACTTTAGCGACGTTGTTCTGGTAGTCGGCTTCTTTGGCCCGGGTATAACGGAGCTGTTCGCCATTGGCATTGTTTACAAAAGCGCCGGAACCAAGGTCATCCAGCACCATTGTTTCGCCTGAAGGAAGGATCAGGCGGATGAGGAAGAGTTCCACGCCGGCCTCAGCTACTTCGTTTACCATGGTGTTGAAGCAGATATTCAATGCAAGGGTGTTTTTTGACTTGCGGGTTTTCTTGTTCTTGGCGTCTAATCCGGTAACGGCCAGTTCGTTGACTTTAACAACCGAAGCGGCATTGACTTTGCGGGAAAGGTTTTCCTTGGTCTTCTCCAGTTCTTCTTTTTCGGTTTGCAGTTGGGCCTGGGTAGAGCTAAGCTGCTGATTCGACGCGCGCTCCGTTTCCAGTGACGAGCTCAATTCCTGGTTCTGCGAGGAAAGCTGTGTGTTTTCCGTTGAAAGCTGCTCATTTTGCTGGCGCAGCTGGTTGATTTCTGCCAGGTATTGCTCGACTTTGGCGTTGAGGCTGGTGATCTGCTGCCGGGCTTTCGTCAGGTCGCCTTTGTTGCGCAGCAAGCCTTCGATCTGGTTTTTCTGATTGGTCAGTTCCACCTCTTTCTGCTCGATCAGCGCGTTCAGTTCGGCGTTACTGCCTTTCATGGCTTCGAGATCGGTGAGAGCCTGGTAGTATTCTTTTTCCAATTCGGCGCGCACCTTTTCGGTTTCGTCCAGTTTCTCGCTTAATTGATCATTCTGTTTGGATTGGCTATTTTTGTTTACCCAGAGATACACGTTAAGAGCGAGGAGCGCTACGATGATAACGCCGGCTACGATCAATAACGTTTTTTGCGGATTGCTCCCAGAGCTGGTTGTTGTGACTGTCATGATTTTTTAATTTGGTTGACCTATTTTGGCGATTGAACGTTAAAAAAATAGGGTAAATTGTACCTTCCTTATTTTTTTTATCCTTCGAACCACGCTACCGGATATTTTCGTTTTCCGGGCATCCAGACCTTTCAGATTTGGCAAACCTGAAAGGCCTCGCTCCAGAAATTTCCAGTAGAGCGCCTTCGAACACACAAATAAACGGCATCTGAGATGGAACAGGTAGATTTGACGCAAGTTCTTTTTCTGGATATTGAAACGGTTTCCGCTTACCGCGATTACGACGACCTGCCGGAGCATTTCCAGGAACTCTGGCAAATCAAGGCTAAATCCTTTGTGCCTGCCGATCCTGCTCCCGGACCGGATACCTGGGCTGCCGCCTATCGCGAACGCGCCGCAATTTTCGCAGAGTTTGGAAAGATCATTTGTATCTCTGTCGGGATATTGCGCAAGGGAAAAGAAGACGAAGGGGACCAGGTGATCCTCAAATCCTTTGCCGGCGACGACGAAGGCGCTATCCTTCGCGATTTTTCCGACCTGCTCCGCAAATCCTACTTCGACCCCAACAAACACTATCTCTGCGGGCACAATATCAAGGAATTTGACGTACCCTACATCTGCCGCCGTATGGTGGTAAACCGCCTCCCTTTCCCCAACTTATTGGATCTGAGCAGCAAAAAGCCCTGGGAGACCAAATTTCTTCTGGATACGATGGAGCATTGGAAATTTGGGGATAGAAAAAGTTACACTTCTCTCAAACTGCTGGCCGCCCTTTTAGACTTTCCATCGCCCAAAGAGGACATCGACGGCAGCCAGGTCGGAAGGGTGTACTGGGAGGAAAATGACCTGCCCCGCATCGCACTATATTGCGAAAAAGATGTGCTGGCCACCGTTCAACTGGCTTTGCGATTCAAGCGCCTGCCTATCCTGGAGCCAGGCCAGGTGGTACACCGGGAGTTTAGACGTTAGCTGTTAGCTGTTAGACGTTAGACGTTAGACGCTAGAAATTAGACCATCCAACGTCTAACGTCTAACATCTAATGTCTAACATCTAATGTCTAATATCTAACGTCTAACGTCTAACGTCTAACGTCTAACGTCTAACGTCTAACAGCTAACGTCTAATCGTCTATTCCCTGCATTGCTCCAGAAGCCAGTATTTGTTGATGACATTGTCTTTTTCCTCGATCTTTTTGCGCAAGGTCTGGAGTTGTTCGGCCACGGGAGTTTTCGAATAAACTGGCCCTTGAAGTTTTAGATTTACCAGCTTTCGGGTCAGGCCCAGAAAATTGGTATATCCTTTTTTCTCTGTGGCAGGAATCTGCTGGTTGCGCAGGATATACAGGCGGAACGTTTCCAGCAGCGACATCAGGGCTTCGGTATCCCCTTTGGCATAATAGGTGCGCAAAAGTAAAAAGGTGGTGTTGAGGTGGTACTTCACGTCGGTAAACTGAACCCGGAACAGAGTGGAAAGTACCCGGTCGTACATTTTTTTATTGTAGTACAGATTGGCAAGGTTGTAGTTATAGGCGTTTTCCCGGCGGTTGGGAGGGAGTTTTTCCTGAAATGCCTCCAGGAATTGTTCTGTCCATTCAAATTCCTTCAGGCTGCAGCCAAGGGTGGCAATGTTTTTATAGTCCCATTCTGAAATATGCCCGTTGACGACCAGAAGCTCCCGCTCAAGGCCTTGTTTGTACAGATCAAACAACTCAACCTGGTAACCGCTTTCCCCTGCATTGATCTTTCGGATGCAGTAGTTGTTGGCGAACCCGTACAGGTCGGTCTTGGCGGTGGGCGACAACCTGTCGAACTTCTCTTGGAGTAAGTCTTTCAGGTGCAGATAATGCACATCGGATTGCTCCTCCCTCAGGCTTTGGAGGATGGTATAATAGGTGTCCAGGTCGGGGTCCTGAAGATACGGTTCCGGCTTTTCTGCCAGCCTGGCGAGTATGGGGTCGAGAAAAGAGAAATCGTACTGAACGGCAAAAAGAATGGAATGCGCCGTCAGGTGGCAGGCATGGCGAAGTTTCTCCACCAGATAATACCGGTCGAGATGATCGAGCATAGTCTGAAAAATATCCCTGGTTTTGGCCCGTTCGCCAAAGGTGCCTGCATGGTACCCTGAGATCACGTTAAGCTGGTAACGCGCATGGTAGTATTGGTCGTCGCGGGAAGGATACGCATCCAGTTTTTTATTCAGGAGCTTGGTCCGGTTGGTGAACAGGTCAAAGAGATTTCTCCGGTGGCTCCCTTCGACGGCAAGCACATCTTCCAGAAAAGGTTTGCTCTCCAGTTCTTCCAGAGCAAGAAAACGCAGCAGGAGTTTTTTTAGACCGGAGAGGAGATTGTGGAGCTTTTGCTCCTCAAAGGATTCATGCGGAAAAAGCCTGGCAAACAGCTTCTCCGGAGGAAGGGGTTCTTTTTCTGCTGATATCCGGCTCAGGGTAAGATCTAAAAGTTCCTGCGTTTTCTGGTGCTGATTGATATAGGGCGAAAAAACAAACTGACGGAATTTTTCCTGCTCTTTTGCGGATAGCGCCGCAATATATTTAAAAAGTTTACTCTCTTTCATGAAAAATGGAATGATATAAAAATTTTATTTTCTGTAAACCAATTATTTGTACAAAAATATAAAATGATTTTCATTCCAGAAAATGAATAAAATGTACTTATGCTGAAATTTTTTTTTGAACACCTTTGTATCGTCATCACAATGAAACACTATATGGATGCACTCGGTGCGGTACATCTTAACCGGGCTTCCCCCTGAAGAAACTACTAACAACGGTAATCCCTCACATGTACGCTCCTTCCGGATGGAAGGATCCCCGAAAGTATGCTGGCTATCCAGCCAGGTTAAGACGTTTATAATCTCATGAGTGCGTTGAAGGCGCTGCGATTCCGGTTGCAGCGCCTTTTTTTTGGCGTATGGCGAAAGGCACAAGGCGCAAAGGGAAAATTCACCCCCGCGCCTTATGTCTAATATCTAATGTCTAACGTCTAACGCCTAACGCCTAACGTCTAACGCCTACTTCCTCCAGGGCAGGCCGTTAATCTTTCTCCCCACCCGGTATCCCAAACCAAGGCCCGCTTCAGAATCCATTCGGAAGTGCACGCCAATGGGGATACGGGAGTACGCATTCTCTTCGGCCATCTCGTAGAAGTTGTCGAACTGGCGGGGGTTGCCGAGGAATTCGGTGCGTCCTTCGTGGCAGCGGTCGGTGAACGGAGCATTCCCGTAAAGGGCGGTCAGCACTTCAGCGGCGGCGGCGCCAAAGGTGGCGTGGCCGGAGGGATAAGCCGGGAACGGAGGCGTGAAATACTGCCCCGACCCATCAGGACACATGACCGTATTCCAGTTGGGATCGTTCATGACGCGGCGGATATAGTCAATAGGCCGTTCCACATTGAAACGGTACTTTTCGCCCCAGGCGCGGATACCGGCATCGGCGATGGCCATGCCGACCCGGGCATACGTTTCCACAGCGAGCGCCAGGTTGGCGCGGTTATTTTCCACCGCCTGATTGGCTACGGCAATCCAACGGCCTGCGGGGGTGAAGGTCAGGATAGGACAATCATCGCTCCAAAAGTCGGCGATCCAGCGGTCTTGATACTTTTCGCCGGCTTTGATCTGGTTAACAAGGCGCTGCGTTTCCACTGCCTGCTGGTAGATCGGCGATCCGGGAGAGGCTGATATAGGCAGCGGATTAGGGACGATATCGGTGGCGTCGGCGGCAAAAGTGCGCACGCTTCCCCACCGTGGCAGCAGAGCAGGAGTAAAGTCTGGATACGTCGGCTGCCACAATCCCGGTCCTGCAGGAGGCGTATAGGTTGGGTCATTGTTGCGCAGGTACCCCTCGTGCCCTGCTTTGTCGGTGGCCGACCAGTGGTATACCGCATCGGCTACCTGACGGCCGTACTCCACCGAGCGGACGTAGATTTCATTGGAAACCTCGTTGCGGAACTCGTCGTTGAAATCGCTTTCCAACCGGAAAATTTCAAATAACTGAGCCGCAGGCGCTGTAGGGAAGAAATGCGTCATGACCCGGGCGTAGGTAGCATTTAATACAGCTGGCCAATGGTACGTAAGGCCTTCCTCAACTTCGGGAACATCCAGGCCGGGGAAAAACCCGTCAAATGAATTGTACTTGTCCTCCATCCCGGGCTGAATGGATTCGAACGCAGCGAGGTTGATGTAGCCAATGTTGCGCGCGGATACCGGCGGGCGGTATCCCGGCGTGAACCGCTCCAGATTCAAAAGGGTGGTGTTCCATTTCAGGGCCACTTCGTTGCTGTAATCTTCCGGCGAATCGAGGTTGATGGTGGGGTCTTCGTCCCGCTGGCAGCCGGAAAACACAGCTAAAGCCAGCAAAAAAACAAAGACGGCTTTCAGGGAATGGGTAAAAACGATTTTCATAGGATTTGATTTGTCAGAAAAAGGTGGAATATAAAATTGGCCAAATAGTAATTGTAAATTTGTTCGTCTTGTGGAAAAGTCTTTAAAATTTATTGCCCCGGCTAAGCGGCAAGAGCCATACCCACGAGATTACTTGCAAGGGCCATTCTTTGCCTCCGTTAATTTCCTGGTCCAATCTGCTGCTTCTTTCTGGTCTTTTATGCCCGAAAGAAAGGCCGCTACTTTCTGCTCGTGGTCTTGGATTTGATCCTGTAATCCTTTCAATTGTACCGCGATGGCTATGTCTTCGTCGCCGGCTTGTTCTACCAGCCGGTGGATGGCAGTGTCCAAACTCGAATAAACTTCAAACATCTGGATCAGACTGGTATTCCTCACGGCGAGTATGTTCCTGCGTTCGTCGGCAGGCATATCTTTTGGGAGTTTTTGGTCGAGCGCTACCGCCACGCTATCCCATAAAGTCTTCAGTTTGGCAGCGAGGGCTTTCTGGGAGCAGGCTAATTCCCCGCTTGCCGAAACGAGCGCGTCGCCTTCTCCGGAAGCCGCGCTTTTCTTTTCCGCAGGTTGGCACCCTGCAGCGAAAAGGAATAAAAAGAACCAGGCGGACTGTATAGTCCTACGTGTATTCATCCTAGTTTCATTAATTCAATTCGTTGGAATCCTGTGAAGGGTCCGTTGAATAGAGTGTTCAAAAAAATGGGGAAATGCCTTGAATAATGCTCGGTGGCGGCGGTAGCAGGAAAGCTCTTTTTTGCTCTTTTTGATCAAAGTGTTCGGGAGCGGACATTTTGATTGCTCAAAAGTAGTATAAATATTTCATAATGTCAAGTCCCTCGCTAAAAAAAGACTTCTTTCTGCCCAATTTAACGTCCATTATATACGTAGCGAAGCCGGTAGGGTTGTGAATGGCAGGATGCTTGTTCAGGGCTTCAGTCGAGAATACGCGTAGATGAACTCCCTAAGGAACAGCCAAAACAAAGAGTAAAGGATCCGGACAGGTTTTTGAAAGAATACTCTTCGAAAACCGTTTAAAGGCGGGCGTTACAGCTAAAAACCAATAGCCCAAAACGGCGAGATCAGTCAGTTAGGAAAAATAAAAATATGTTGTGTTTGGCACGTGAAAATTCTTTTATAAAAAAGAATGCGACGAAAAAATAAAAATTAAATTACTGTAATTCAATTTATTATTGTTTATTATGTTGAAACAATGAATCCAGTAATCGAAAAAAATGTACTATACAGGAGGGGAGAAAAGCTACATTTTTGTATTGTCAAAAGGAATTGACAAAGACGATAAGACGATTTACTACTAACAAACTACATGAACGACGACTCGCAAGCGCGATGTAATCCCACGAGCACGAAAGCAGATTGTAATCTCATGAAATTTTTTTAGGGACGCCAAAAGAGGCGTCCCGTGGTATGTAGATAGCCTCTCAAAGCTCTTTTTGGAAAGCCGGTTAGGGAACCTAGCCGGTTTTTTTTATTTTTGGCCATCTTAAGCGCTGTAAATCTAAGGTTTTATGCTGAAAGATGCAGCTTTTTTTTGTTAACGGTCCGGAAAATTTTGACGCGAGCGCTTCATTGTTAATGGGTTATGAATCAACTTTTTTCTCGAACGCCGCTTCCGGATTGCCTCCCTACACGGGAAAACCAATAACTCGCCATGGCCTTGCCGAACCACCTGGTTGCTCCTTCCCTGCTGGCTGCCGATTTTACCCGTCTGGCAGAAGAAATTCAAATAGTGAACGAAAGCGAAGCGGACTGGCTTCATCTGGATGTCATGGATGGGCGGTTTGTGCCCAATATCACCTTTGGGATGATGATCATCGAAGCCGCCCGGAAACTTTGCGAAAAGCCCTTGGATGTCCACCTTATGATCCTGGAACCGGAGCGTTACATCGAAGCCTTCCGGGCTTCGGGCGCCGATGTGATCACGGTGCATTACGAAGCCTGCCCCCACCTCCACCGCACCCTTCAACAGATCAAAGCTACCGGGGCGCAAGCTGGGGTAGCGCTTAACCCCCATACTCCGGTCGAAGCCCTGGAAGATATTCTTGAAATGACGGATCTGGTATGCATGATGTCGGTGAATCCGGGCTTCGGAGGGCAGAAGTTCATCCCCCGGACGCTGGTAAGGGTGCGGAGGTTAAAAGAGATGATCCTGGCGTATCAGACGTCTACGCTGATCGAAATCGACGGGGGCGTGGGGCTGCATAATGCGGAAACCCTCCTGCAGGCCGGGGCTAATGTGCTGGTTGCCGGAAGCAGCGTTTTTGGGGCGCCCAGCCCCCGTGAAGCCATACGGCAACTAAAATCCATCGGAACCGAACCGCTCCGGTTTTAACCTTATTTTCAACCTTGTTGAGTCCCATGAATCCAAAACGCGTTTTTCCCCTGTTCCTTGCCTGCCTGATCGGCGCCGCCCTCCATGCGCAGGAGGACAAAAAAGCTTCCGTCAGCGGATTGGTGACTGATGCCAATACCGGGAACCCGGTAGATTATGTCACGATATACGTTCAAGGAACGAATGTCGCGACCGAATCGGCAGTAAATGGCCGCTACAGTTTATCGGTTCCCGCTGGCAAAGACTTCGTGCTGGTGTTTACGCGTATCGGATTTAAAGAGTCGCCGGTGCCGGTCAAAGCGCTGCCCGACCGGTCCCGTATTCAGATCGACGTGCAGATGGCCCCCTCCGATTCCGATCTGGAGATCATCGTTACGGAGAGCCGGATCGAAGGGGCTGGGATGATCCGGGAAGGAGTCGAGCAGTTAAAACTGCTTCCAACCACGACCGGCAACCTGGAGAGCCTGCTCCCGCATATTGCCCTGGGTGCAAATACGGGTACCGGGGGTGAACTGAGCTCGCAGTACAATGTACGAGGGGGGAATTACGATGAAAACCTGGTCTATGTCAACGACTTTGAAATCTACCGGCCCCAGTTGATCCGGGCAGGACAACAGGAGGGTTTAAGCTTTCCAAACATCGACCTGATCCGCGACCTTTCCTTTTCTTCCGGGGGATTCGAGTCGCGCTACGGGGATAAGTTGTCGTCGGTGCTGGATATCAAGTATAAGCTCCCCGACAGCCTCAAGGCTTCTTTGGGGTTCAGCTTGCTGGGCGGTTCGGCGCACGTGGAGGGGAGTTTGCCCGTTGGGAAAGACCCTTTCCGGAAATTTCGCTATCTGGTCGGCGCCCGTTATAAAACCACCCGCTACCTGTTGGGAACCCTTGACGTGGAAGGCGAGTACACGCCCAATTTTACCGACCTTCAGGCATATCTCACCTATGATATCAGCCACGACCTCCAGATCGGATTGTTGGGCAACCTGAACCGGTCGCTCTACCGGTTTAGTCCTTCCACCCGCAGCACGGCATTTGGGCTGGTCAATTTTGCATTGCAGTTGTTCACAGTTTTTGAAGGGCAGGAAGTCGACGACTTTACTACCGGCATGGGGGGGATTTCGCTGACGTACCTCCCCGATAAAAAGCGAAATCCGTTCTTTCTCAAGTTCCTGGCATCCGACTTCCGGTCGGACGAGAACGAGCGGTTCGACATAAACGGCGATTATAGCCTCCGGCAGATCGAAAGCAATCTCGGAAGCGGGGAGTTCGGCGAAGTGGTGGCCGAGCTGGGGGTAGGAACCCAGCAGCAGTACGTACGCAACTACCTCGATCTGCGGACCTGGAACCTGGAACATAAAGGGGGGTGGGAGATCCAGACGAACCCCAAAGCCAGGGAAGCCACTGCCAGCCATTTTCTCCAATGGAGCGTTAAATACCAGCGGGAATCCATTGAAGACCGCATCAATGAGTGGGAGCGCCTTGACTCTGCGGGGTATTCCCTGCCCAACGACCCGGACCAGCTCCTTCTGTTCAGCGTGCTCAAAACCCGCAACGCGCTCCTTTCCTCCCGCATGAGCGGTTACCTGCAGAATACCTACACCTACCGCAACGACGCCCGCCACGAATGGCGCTTTTCGGTTGGCATTCGGGCAAGTTACTGGGACTTGAATGAGGAATTTTTCGTCGCCCCCAGGGCCCAGTTATTGTACAAGCCGCTGAAAGGGAAAAGGGATATTTCTTACCGCCTGGCAGGGGGGGTGTATATTCAGCCTCCTTTCTATCGCGAGATGCGCCGCCCGGACGGCAGCGTCAACACCCGGTTGTCGGCCCAGAAATCCGTTCACCTCGTCGGAGGCCTCACCTATGATTTCAATCTCGGAAAGTTCAATCCCAAAAAGTTCCGGTTCATTTCCGAGGTGTATTATAAAAGCCTGTGGGACCTCGTTTCCTATGAGATTGAAAACGTCCGCATCCGGTATTCCGGGGAGAACGACGCTTCGGGATACCTGGCCGGGCTGGACATGCGCCTGAACGGCGAGTTTGTTCCCGGCGCCGAGTCCTGGATCAATTTGTCTTTCCTCCAGGCCAGGGAGCGCTTGAATGGCATCCAGCACCTGAGGAGAGAAATAGGCCAGGAGGAGGCTACGGAGGTGGATTACGTTCCCCGCCCAACCGACCAACTGATGACGCTTTCGGTGTTTTTTCAGGATTACCTTCCCCGGAACGAGAATTTTAAAATGCACCTGAATTTTACGGTGGGTACCGGGCTTCCCTTTGGGCTTCGCGGAAACAATACCGTTTTTCGGAACACCTACCGGTTTGATCCGTACCACCGGGTAGATATTGGGTTTTCCCTGTTGTTGTGGGACCGCAAACTGTCCGCTTCCAAACATCCCCACCATCTGTTCCGGTTCACCCGCAGTGCCTGGACGAGCCTTGAGGTCTTTAACCTGATGCAGGTGCAGAACCAGGCTGGAAATACATGGATCAAAACGGTATTCGAACAGCAATATGCTATCCCTAATTACCTGACGTCAAGGCGGATCAACCTGAGGTTCCGGTTTGACTTTTAATGCAAAAACCATGACCAAAAATCCTTCTTCTTCTGAGGGCGCCCGGTGGTCGGCTCAACGCGTGCTAATCCTTTTGGTATTGGTTGTTCTGGCGCTCTTTTTGTTGCATAAGATGGGTGTGCCCATTGTCTGGCGTTCGGAGTCGACGGAGATCATCGAACATCCGCACCGATAAGGGATGCGCAGATCTGTTTGATAAGGTTTTTTCGGCTTCTGCTTTTGTTTTTCCGAAAAACGCGCTATATTTGCTGCCCGTTAAAAACCCGCTGTTTGTTTGGCAAAGGAGGCGGGTATGGTTAAACCGCATAAAATTTTAACATCAAATGGCTGTAAAAATCAGATTGCAGCGTATGGGCCGCAAAAAAGCGCCCTTTTATCAGATCGTCGTTGCGGATTCCCGCTCTCCCCGGGATGGCCGCTACATCGACCGCTTGGGGACGTACAACCCCATGACCAAACCGGCGACCATCGATATCGACCGCGAGAAAGCCTATGAGTGGATTGCCAAAGGCGCCCAACCGACCGATACGGCCCGGGCAATCCTGCGTTTCAAAGGGGTGTTCTACAAAAAGCACCTTATGCGCGGCGTTCAGAAAGGCGCTATGACCGTCGAAGAGGCCGAGGCCAAGCACCAGGATTGGATCGATAAAAAAGAAGCCCGTATCGCAGCGCGCGCTCTTCAAACGGCGCAGGAGAAAGCAGACTTTTATGCGGCTGTTAACGGTACTGCTCCGGTAAAGATTGCCGCTCCGGTCGCTCCGGTCGCTCCGGTCGTGGAAGAAGCCCCCGCTGAAGTTCCTGCCGTTGAGGAAGTTCCCGTTGTGGAAGAAGTTCCAGCCGTTGAAGAAACTCAGGACAGTCCCGTAGCGGAAGCAGCCGTGGAGCAGGAAGAAGCTGCGCAAGAAGCTCAGGAAGAGAGCGCGGAATCGGAAGATTAGTCGCAGTGGGCGCCGGGACCGGATGCAATTTCCGGCACATTTCCTGCGAAGTTGATTGGATTTCTTTTTCCAATTCCCTACTTTTACAGGATTAAGGCTACACTTTCAATTTAAGATAATTTTGCGGAACCTGGTAGTACCCGAAAACGTACTATCAGGTTCGCCTTTAAAATGGCAAACCATGTACGAACTCGAGCAGGAATATCTGGAAGAACTTGAAGTCCTCGCCGGAGAAATCCAGGAGTCGGAAGATCTTGCAAAATACCTGGAATCTGAAGAAGAAGAGGACTTTAACCGGCTTAAAGAAGCGTTTGAGCCGCAGATCGGCCTTCTGTACAACCGGGTGGCCGCTGAGAACCCCCTTCAGATCATCCCGTTTGAACTTGTCCTGCTGGACCCTGCCTTCGAAGGGTTATTCCTCCCCAAAATTCTCGGCTATTCCGTTCTTCGCGGGGAACTTAATGCCCAATATCAGTATGTTCGCCCCCAGGAGCATTTCAAAGAAGTGTTGCTGGCAATTTGCAATTCCACCAACTTTGAGATCCTCAAACAACGCATAGGGCAATCGATCCAGGTCGGGTTTGCGCTAAGCAGCGATATCTGGATCACCAACCTGATCAACAGCATACCCAATAAACGCATCCGGTATTTTCTCCAGAGCCAGGTGCTGGAAAAATACCGCCGGCTTCCAGAACGCATCGCCGGGTATCAGCGCTACAGCAACCAGTTTCGCAACGATAACTTCCAGACGGCGGAATTTCCGGAAACCGCCTCAGAACTAACGGTACTGTTTTCTTCCCTGAAGCACTTTTTGCTTTACCGCGCCAAGATCAAGGGAGATAATGCAAGCCTCGTTGCACCGATTGCTTCTTTTGTAGAAAACCCGGAATTTCAAGGCACAAAGGAGCACCTTCAGATCATGATGATCTATGCCATGTATTTTGAAAAAGGAAGCGAGGAGCGTAAAGCGCTTGCGGCCATTTTTCAAAAGGTCCGTCTTTCCATGCCCAACTTCACAGCGGTCTTTCTGGAATTTCTGATGGAACTGCATCATCTTCCCGACCCGATGGAGCTGGGCCCCGATCATGACAACCGCATGTCGGATTTGGTAGATAAATCTCATCCGGATGAACTGAGCGCTTATTACAAACTCACCGACACGATCCACCATCAGGGATATAATCAGCCGGAGGTACAGGAAGCAGTAAAAGTCTTTTACAACCAGCACGAAGGGCTTTCTTCTATTAACGAGTGCCTTCGTCTGACGATCCGGCACTATTTTGAACAATTTATCCTCCATCTGGAAGAGAACGCCTATCCGGATTTCTTTGAGATCTCCAAACTTTTCCCTATCTACATGGGAATTTTTGTTAACCAGCAGTTTAATCAGGATCTGAAAGAACTCTCGATGGGGTACCTTCAGCGCCTCTTGGCGTTTTATACAGACAAAAGAGGAAAAGATTATCAGGACATCAAGCGGTTTGTGTCTTCTGCTTTCCTGGAATTTGGCTTCCTTAAAGAAAAAGAACTGGTAGAAATCTTCAAGACCCGCCGGAAGAAAAAATCCGAGTTGGGGTAATAAAGATTAATGGTTAAAGGATGTTTGAGTGGGCCTCCGGCAGGAGGTCCGCTTTTTTTATGCCTTGTTCTACCCGGCAAATTTATAGCCCACTCCTCTTATTGAATGAAAATATACCGGATTGCGCGAGTCCTGTTCGAAATGGCGCCTGAACTTCAGGATGAAATTATCGATCGTTCGGGTGCTGGGGAAAACGTCGTATCCCCAAACGGATTGTAGAATTTGTTGTCTGGAAACAACTTCGCCCCGCCGGTCGATCAGTAGCTTGAGCAGCATGGCTTCTTTTTTGGTCAATAAAAACTTACCTAAAACGCCGTCTGCTTCGAAAGTGACAAAGTTGATCCGGTTGCCCCCGAACTCGAATACCTCCGGCGTATTGGCCGGGGCTTTGCTGCTACGGCGGATCAGATTCTGCACCCGGAGCAGCAATTCCTCCAGTACAAACGGTTTCGTCAGGTAGTCGTCGGCGCCCCGCTTTAACCCGGCAATCCGGTCGGCAGCCGTGTCTTTTGCCGTTAGGAAAATGACCGGCACATCCATATTCGTTAGCCGGATCTGCTCGCAAACCTGAAAGCCGTCCATTTCCGGCAGCATGACATCCAGAATGAGCAGGTCGAAATGCTGTTCATTGAACAGGCGGATCGCCTCCCTGCCCGAAGCGGCCTGGATAACCTCGTAGTTTTCCAGTTCCAGGTTGAGGGTGATCACCTCGCGTATGTTCTCTTCATCTTCGACGAGCAAAATCCGCATAACGCATTAATTTTCTTTTTCCTGGCTAAATTACGGTTTCTTTGGCGGAATTCATCCGCCGGTTTGGCGAAGTCGGCTGGGCGTAGAGCGGACACAGGAAGCAGTAGGTCAGGATTCCGGGAGGAATAGGGAGAATACCGTTCCCCTGGGGTGGTTGTCCTCCACCTTAATACGCCCGTTATGGGCCCTGACGATCTGATCGACAATATAAAGCCCCAATCCGGTGCCCTTGGTTTTGCGGGTATTTTCGTGGCCGATCCGGTAGAATTTTTGAAATACTTTCCTTTTTTCCCGGTCGGGAATGCCTGCTCCTTCGTCGGCGACGGCCAAAATGAACCCGGCAGGGCGGTCCTGATAAGCCAGCCGGATGGTGATGGACGGTTTTTCAGAAGAATATTTGACGGCATTCTCCAGCAAATTCAGTGCGATGGAAATAAAACCCGGCTTGTCCCCGTACCAGGCTGGTATCTCCTGCTGAATGGCGTATTGGAATACGGCATGGGGATATTTTTCCTCCAGCTTTTGGATGGTATCCATTAGCAATTCCGGTAAATTCACCTTTTCCCGGTAAGGCTGGTAGGCGGTTTCGAGTTTTGCCGACAGCAGCAGGTCGTCGACCAGATGCGTCAGGCGGTCCGTTTCTTTCAGGGCATTATTGCCCAGTTTTTCCAATTGGGGCCGGTCCAGATCGCGTTTGAGCACGGTTTCCAGTACCAGCCGGATGGAGGCCAGCGGAGATTTGAGTTCATGCGTGATTGAAAGCAGGAAATTGCGCCGGGTCTGCCCGGCGACGATCTCCTTATGATACCCCCGGTTGATAAACCAAATCCCCAAGACAAGGCTCAGGACAAAAACGGAGGCCTCCCCGAGGATCATCCATTCCTGGTTCCGGTACCGGCGTTGCAGGGTTTGATAGATCTCGGTTTGAAAAAACGCCTCGTCGGTCTGCACAATCCCCTGGGCGATCATACCGATCTTGATCAGGTCCCGTTTGGCATAAAACGCATCCCTGTTCTTGGTAAACAACAAAACCGACCACCACGTGAACGCCATCAGCATATAGGCGATCACGGCAAAGGACAACAAGCGCAACTGAATATTCCGGCGGTCTTCCATGTACAAGCGCTAATCTACCAAAAAAACGTCATCCAGCCCCTCGCAAAATGCCCGCGCAGCCCAGTCCAAATCTTCCGGGGTATGCGCGGCGGAGACGAACCCCACTTCATATCCGGAGGGACCGAGATAGACCTTTCGGTTGAGCAGCGCCTGGTGAAGGGCTTTGAAATAGTCCATTCCGCCGGGATCGATTTCTTCTGCAGCCCGAATGGGCGACCTGGCGAAAGAAATCCAAAATATCGAACCGATATGCGGGAAACGAACGGGATACCCTTTCTCCTTGCAATGCGTTTCGATAGCGCCGGTGAACCGTTTCGTTTTCTCTTCCAAGGCTTCGTAAAAACCAGGTTGGAGTAGTTCCTTCAGAGCGGCAAGACCTGCCGCCATCGCCACCGGGTTGCCGGAGAGGGTGCCTGCCTGATATACCGGCCCATCGGGCGCCACATGGCCCATCAACTCCTTGCTTGCCCCATAAGCGCCAACCGGCATTCCGCCGCCAATGATTTTGCCGTAGGTCACGATGTCCGGCCGGATATTGAAATACCCGGCGGCGCCCTCAAACCCTACTCTGAATCCGGAGATTACCTCGTCGAAGATCAGCAGCGTCTGGTACCGGTCCGCAAGGCGTCTTAATGTTTCCAGAAAATAAGCATGCTGGAGCAGGAGCCCGTTGTTGGCAGGGATGGGTTCGATAATGATCGCGGCGATCTCGTGGCCGTGGCGTTCCAGGGTTTCCTGTACGAGGGAGGCGTTGTTCAGGGGGAGTACAATGGTCTCCTTTGCAAGGGCGTCCGGTATACCGGCGGAAGTGCTGACGCCAAGGGTAATCAATCCGGAACCCGCTTTAACCATCAGCGAGTCTACATGCCCATGGTAGCAACCCTCGAATTTGATAAGCTTGGATTTGCCTGTGACGCCCCGGGCAAGGCGGATCGCCGACATTACCGCCTCCGTGCCGGAGCTGACGAACCGGATTTTTTCCACAAACCGGTTGTTGCCGGCGATCAGTTCGCCCAGTTCCAGTTCGGGCAGTGAAGGTGCTCCAAAGGACGTTCCGTTGTGCACTGCCTCCAGAATGGCTTCGCGAACGACCGGGTGGTTGTGCCCCAGAATGAGGGGCCCCCACGACCCGCAGAAATCGACGAACGTGTTTCCATCCGCGTCGGTGATCCGGCAACCGTCGCCCTTGACGATAAAAAGCGGCGGGCCGTTGACGGATTTGAACGCCCGCACTGGCGAGCTCACCCCGCCTGGAAACACCGCTTTGGCTTGTTCGAACAATTGGGCGGAGCGGGTGCGGGAGATAGGAGAAGGATGTTCCTGCGACATGGGCATGGTATTTTGATAAGATGCAAAGCTAACGCATCCCCGGTAAAAGGGTTGAAGCGCGCTTGTCATGGATGGGTAAAAAAGGAACGCGCGGAGGTTACCACCCAATACGGAACTCCGTCCAACCGTCGCTTTGGGTTTCCAGCGCGAACTTCCACCCGTGCTGAAGAAGGATTTCCCGGGTAAGGGTCAGCCCGATTCCCTGGCCATCGGGTTTGGTACTGAAAAACGGGGTGAACAGGCGCGGCTTTACGCTTTCCGGAATCGGCGTCCCGTTGTTGCAGATGTTTAATTGCCTGGCAGATACCTCTATCCGGATCTGATCCCCTGCCTGACAGGCATCCAGGGCATTTTTCAAGATGTTCAGGACCGCTTGTTCTACTTGGGAAGGGTCGAGTTTTTTGACAATTTCCCCTTCTTCCATCCGGACACTGAGGGCTACGCCTTTCTCGTGAGCCATAAGGGAGAACATAGCGCTTAATCCGCCGATCAATTCCCCGACGTTCTTGTTTTCATACTGAGGCGGCGGCAGCCGGACCACATCCGCAAAACGCCGCATGAACTGGTTCAGTCGCTCATTTCGGGCCATGGCGATCTCCAGTGCCGCCACAAACCGCTCGTCCTCCATAGGGATCGATTGAAGATGCCTGGCCGTGGAGTCCAGGATGGAATTTACCGGACCAATGGAGTTATTGACTTCGTGAGCCATCATCCGGATCACTTTTCCGTACGATTTTTTTTCCGTCTCCAGCATTTCCGCCGTCAGTTCTTCCACCAGCAGAAAATGCCGTTTAAAGCCCCGGTCCATAAAAAAGGACCGCTGTGCTTTATACCGTTCTACCCCGTTGACCTGAATAGCCTGAGCTCCTCCCTCCGGGATGCCATCGAGCAGTGGGGCTAACGGATGAGGGAGCTCCCGGATGCGGAGGCCACGAACTGGCCGGTTCACGACCCCGAATAAAGCGCTGGCCTGCGGGTTCAGATCAGAGATCCGTTCGTCATGATCCATCAGAATAACGGCGACAGGCAGCGCACGGAGGAGCTTCTCCAGGAAAAAATGCTGCTCGGCCTGTTGGGTGCGCTCCATGCGAAGGCGGTCGATCATGTCGTTGTACACCTGGATCAACTGGTCCAGCTCTTTTTGCCCGACTTTCCGGAACTTAACGGTAAAATCCTGCGATCGGATAGCCTCCACTCCGGCCAGCAAAACGCGCAGGGGCTCGATAAAGCTGCGGTACAGCCGGAAGGAAAAATACAGGGACGCCAGGAGGAACGCCTCCGAAGCAATGAACAAGACCTTGTTCTCGCTAAGCAGTTTAAAGGTCAGCAGCAGGATGACGAGGTGCAGGAAAACGATAAAGAGGATATATTTCAGGCGGATGGTCATAGAGAGGGGTCAGCTTTTGGGGTCAAACTCAATGCCGTACTTTTCCAGCCTCCGGTACAGCGCAAACCGGGTGATGCCCAGGGCTCTGGCCGCTTCGGAAAATTTGTTCTGGTGGTAGGCCAGGGCTTTGCGGATCATTTCCATTTCCATTTCTTCCAGCGTCATAGCGCCTACTTCGGGTAAGGACCGGGGGGATGCTCCGCCGGCCCCGGTCGAAAGGTGCTTTTTAAAATCGGCGATCTCCAGCAAGTCGTGGCTGGAAAGCAACACCGTTCGCTCGGCCAGGTTTTTGAGCTGGCGGATATTGCCGGGAAGCGAAAGGCCTTTTAGCCAGGCCAGTGCTTTTTCGCTAACCCGTAGCGCAGGACGCTGGTAGATCGTCTTCAGGTTTCCCACAAAGAAGTCTACCAGGGCGGGGATGTCGTTGGGCCTTTCCCTAAGGGCGGGCAGTCGAAGCGTAATAAGGTTGATCCGGTAAAAAAGATCTTCCCGGAACTGCCCCTGGGCTACCATGTCTTCCAAATCCCGGTTGGTAGCGCAAACCACGCGGACGTCCACCGTTTTGCTGCGGCTGCTACCGAGGGGTTCAAAGGTGCGGTCTTGTAAGACCCTCAGGAGTTTGACCTGGCTGGACAGGTCAAGATCCCCAATTTCGTCCAAAAAAATAGTGCCTTTGTGCGCCAATTCAAAGCGGCCGATCCGGTCGGACCGGGCATCGGTGAAAGCGCCGCGGAGGTGCCCGAACATTTCGCTTTCAAACAACGAAGCGGAAATGCCGCCGAGGTTGACCTTTACAAAGGGGTTTTTGCTGCGCCTGCTGTTGAGGTGGATTGCCTCGGCGATCAATTCCTTGCCCGTACCGCTTTCCCCGGTAATCAGCACCGGAGCATCGGTGGGTGCAACTTTACTCACAGTATAGAGCAGGTCCAGGAGACTGGGATGCTCGCCGACGATATGGCCAAACTGGAACGATTGATCGAGGTCGCCCCTGCCGGAGGAGCGGCTGGGCGTTGTTTCTCCTAGTTGAAGCGCCGTCCGGACAGACTGCAGCAGGTATTCGTTATTCCAGGGCTTGGTGATGAAATCCCTTGCGCCGCGTTTCATCCCTTCCACCGCGAGGTGGATCGTTCCCCACCCGGTAATCAGAATGACCGGAATAGAAGGATACGTTTCCTTAAAGTGGTTCAACGCAGCCAGTCCCTCTTCGCCGCTGGTTTCCAGGGAGAAGTTCATGTCCAGCAGGATCAAGTCTGCCGTCTCACCGGACAGGATGCGCTCCGCTTCCCCGGGGCTGGAAGCGAAACGTGGGACAAAACCTGCCTCCTTGAGCAACAGGGCCAGGGAAGCCTGAACGGCCTGATCGTCGTCGATGATTAATATCATAGGTTGCGTGATCGCGATTTCGTCATATATTTTTGCCGGGTTTAGCAGGGTATACTTGGGTTGCCCGGCAGGGCGCCTCCCGTCCCCCGGCCGAAAGTAGCGATGTAACGTAGTAGCGGAGTAACGAAACAGCGAGTTGGCAAAATAGACTTTTCAAAATTACCTGGTTCGAGGCTTGTTCGCTTGTTCGCTGTTCGCCGAAATCCCTTGATTTCGTGCGGAACTATTAGTTGGCCTCCAAACGCTACTGCCTGGACTTTCAGCCCGTCCCCGCCCCCCGTCAAACATCTAACATCTAACATCTAACATCTAACATCTAACGTCTAACGTCTAACGTCTAACCCGCTACTCCTCGTGCAAAGCCGCCGCCGGCTGAATTTTGGCCGCCTGGCTGCTGGGGTAAATCGCGCACACTGTCACGAGGGCGTAGATGCTGGCAAGCGCCAGGAAGAGGGCTGCCGTATAAACGGAGGCTGGCAGGTCAAAGATATGCAGGATCGGAAACTGTACGGCAAAAATCAACCCAATAGCTACTCCGATGGAGGTAAGGATCCACATTTCTGCCACAAACTGCCGGGTGATGCCGGTTGCTGAGGCGCCGAGGGCCCGTCGCAGACCGATCTCGTCGCGCCGTTTGTTGATGTTCAGGTTGAGTACGCCGAATAACCCCAGCGCCACGTTGAGCAGCAAAAATCCGCAGATGATGGCGAAAATCAGGGCAGGCACGGTGGCGATCTGGTTTTTGCTTTTGCGTTGGTTGGCCAGATAGCTTAGTTCCAGGTTCCATCCTTTGGCCATAAGCCCCAGGTCTTTCATCATCCTGGCTTCAAACTCGGCGGTAACTCCCGGTTTGACCCGGATCATGCAAGCCGTAAACCGGTGGTCCTGCGGATTACCCAGTTCGAACGCGGCAGGTTCCAGAGGGGTGTATTCGCCCCGGGATTTGAAATTGCCGATAACACCCACGACCCGGTTGGGGTTTTCCCCACTGCCTAATACCTTCCCCAGCGGATTTTCCGCCCCAAACAACCGCTGAGTCGCTTCCCGGTTGAGAATCACTGGCCGGTATTTCGAAGTCAGATCGGATTTCTGAAACCATCGGCCCTGCAGAATGTTGATGTCCAGGACTTTGGGGTAGTCGAAATCGGTAAAGAACACATCCGAAACAATCTCCACGTCCTTGTATTCCATGGTCCGGTTGGAGGTGTTCATCGAGAAAGGGGTGTTGCTTTCTGTCAGGGAAGCCGCTTCGACCTCAGGGTAGGACCGGATTTTACCCACGATCTGGTTGACTTTTCCAATGAGGTCAACTGTGTCGCTTCCGGAATTCAAATTCAACGCCCAGGTGTTTTGGTACCGGAATCCCAATGGCTGCCGGTAGTTTTGCCCGTTGTATATTACCAGGCTGTACAACCCAAACAACACCAAAAAGGCAACCAGGATTTCGGCTATGACCAACCCATGGTTCCGTTTCTTATTCCAGATAAGTTTTATGAGATGTTTCGTCATGATTTAAGGTATTTGATTATCCCTGGAATGGCTATTTGGATTATGTAAAATAATCAGCCCAGTGATTTTTTTAATTGATATTCAATTTTTTATGTGCAAATGTGATCGTATTTATTCTTTCTGCTTTTCAAAGCTAAATTTGCAGTGTGCGATAGCGGAAGCAACGCTATTAAATCGGGAGCTGCGGCCTGAGTTTAGGTCGTTGCTGCCCCCTAGCCCCCCAGACGCTGCGGTCTGGACTTTCGGCAAAGGGGACCGTGTATGGCCCTGGCAATTACCCTCCGCCTCCCCGTCTCCCGCCTCCCCGTCTCCCGTCCCCCGTCTCCCGTCAACCGTCAACCGTCTCCCGTCTCCCGTCTATCCTGCCCTTAACGCGTCGGCGACAGGCATCCGGGACATACGCCAAGCGGGGTATACCCCTGAGATAAACCCGAAAAGCAGGCAGAGCAGGATACTTACGAGGAAAACAGGAAAATTAATGATGAGCACGGCATTGGGGATCCATCCGCTTTGATTGATAACCGCCAGTAAAACCAGGGTTAATGCCAGCGCAATAACGCCGCCAACGAGGGCGATGAACATATTTTCCACCACAAATTGCCATAATACCGCCGAAGACGGGGCTCCAAAAGCTTTCCGGATGCTGATCTCGGACGACCGCTCAACGATCCGGCTAATATTCAGATTCACCAGGTTGATGGCCGGCAGAAACATGATAACCAGCATAAGGAGGAGGAGCGCGGAATAGAATTTGGCTACGCCGTCTTCCTCAATGAAGTTACTCATCCAGCTTTCCAGGTAAGGCAGCGCTTCGGACTCCATGTGATACACCCGCATCCCGTCTTCCTCCAACGGTTTGGGGATGCGGCGGATGATTTCAGCATATTCTTCTTCGATCGCTTTTCGCCCGGCCCGCGTTTTGGCGGTGGCCAGAACGACAAAACTGCCGGCATAGCCCTGTTTTTCGTAGTTGCTTTTCGAAACGGTATAAGGGAAATAGGCGTCGGCGCTTGTCATAGGACGGGTGGACGGCACCCCCTTGACCACGCCGATGACCCGGAAGCGTTCGTTGTCGATTTCAATGGTTTTTCCCAGGGCGGGTCCATTTCCCCCAAAGTACTCCCCCCGGAGCTTATCGGAGATGACGACGACATTGTCGCGGTTCAGGATATGCCCATTGTTGAAGGGTTTGCCCTCCAGGAAGTCAAACCGGGCTACTTCCCAAAAGGCAGGGTTAGCGTATTTGACGCCCAATTTGATGCGCTGCCCGTTGGAATAGGCATTGGCTTGATTGAACATATTAACGATGCCCACCTTGTCCGCGCTTTTCATATTGGCGGCATATTGGTTGAGAAACTGGAATGTAAGGGGACTTATCCGGGTAGATTGCCGGAGGGAGTCCTGCTGCTTAACCCGTGAGATGTACACCGAGCGGTCGCGGTATACTTCGGGGTAGTGGTTGCCGATGAGGTGGTCGACAAAAGAAGCGATCACCATCAGGATGGTTAGGGTAAACGTGATCCCAAACAAGGTGATGAAGGTGTAAAACGGGCGCCGGAGAAGGACCTTCCAGGCGATCTTGATATAGTTTTCAAACATGGCGTCTGCATTTAGTGGCAAAAAATGAGAATCAGCTAACCTGCCTCCCGTCGAAAATCCGGATCAGACGGTTGGTTTTCCTTGCCATTTGCTCGTCGTGCGTAACCATTGCGATGGTGGCGCCTTCCTGGTTGAGCTGAAGCAGGATATTCAGGATCTCGGCCCCCATGACGCTGTCCAGGTTGCCGGTAGGTTCGTCGGCAAGGATGATCTCCGGTTTCCCCACGATGGCCCGGGCAATAGCTACCCGCTGCTTTTGGCCTCCCGAGAGCTGGGAAGGGAAATGTTTCATCCGGTTGCTCAGGCCCACTTTTTCCAGGGCTTCTTTGGCGAGTTCGCGGCGGTTTCTCCCGGTAGACGTCCGGTAAAGCAGCGGGATCTCCACGTTGTCCAGTACGGACAGATCGTTGATCAGATGGAAGCTTTGGAAAATGAAACCGATCTTTTGGTTTCTAAGCCGGGCCAGTTTCTTGTCGGAATATCTGGAGATTTCCATTCCGTCGATTTCGATGGTCCCTTTGGAGGGGTTGTCCAACAACCCCATGACGTTGAGCAAGGTGCTTTTGCCGCACCCGGATGGCCCCATGATGGATACAAATTCTCCTTTGGGAATCTCCAGGTTAATGTTGTCAAGCGCCAGGGTTTCAATGGTACTGGTTCGATAAACTTTTTCGATAGCGGTTAATTTGATCATAAGTCCTGGTTTGTGTTGAAGATCAATAGGATATTTTTTCGTTTTTTTCAAAATCGTAAAGGGTGAGCCAGCGCAAGGAGTAATAGGCTCGCCAGTAATCCCGAAGTGCCAGAATAAAGTCTCTTTTGGCTCCGTCTTTTTCCTGAAGCGCAATACTGAGATCGGTCACGCTGAGGTCGCTTAGCAGGAAGCGGTCCTGAGCGATCTGATAGCGCTGGGAGGCAATCTGATCGGCTTCTTTGCTCAGTTGTACCTGCTGCTGGAGCATTTCAAATAAGGCGATTTGGGTGATGATCTCCTGGCGGAAGGTGATTTTATCCTGATCTGTAGTTTGTTGAGCAAGAGTCAGGTTGGCTTTGGCGGTTTCGGTCCGGGATCTGGACCTTCCCCAGTCCATGATCGGCAAGGTAAACTGGATCTCGGCAAATTCGCGGTCCTGGGGCTTCCGGTATACGTCGGAGGGCCGGCTTCCCCGGTTGGACAAGCCAAAAGCCAGACTTAAGGAGGCATTGAACCCATTCTCCTTCTGGGCGCGGTCCAACTCCTGCGACGCTTCCAGCATCCTTCTGCCGAAGGCAATAGCGTCGGGGCGGTTGGCGAAGGCTTGCTGCAAGGCTTGTTCAGGGTTGATAGTCAGGATTCGGATATTTTCCGGTGCGTTTACCTGGAAAGCCGTTTCTTCCCGGACCCCCAAAAAGGCGTTGAGTTGCAGGAGCGCAGCTTCTTCCTGCTGCTGAGCGGAAGACAAATCTTTCCGGGCGTCCAGGACGCTAAGGCGGAGCTGAAGGAGGTCGTTTTGGGAAATTTTTCCCAAGGCCAGGCGTTCCTGTGCGATCTGGAATAGGGTGTCGTTATTGGCGAGGTTGGTCTGCGCGATTTGCCGGTTGATCTGGGCGAGGAGCAGGTCGAAGTAATAGTTGGACACATTTAGGGAAGTTTCTTCCATAGAAGCGATGAACTGCTGCCGGCTTTCTTCATAGCGCAGCGGTTCAATTTGCTTGCCCCATTTCAAGGCATTGAAGCGGAAAAGCGGCTGGGCGTACCCGATGGCAAAGGGAATGCCATTATACAGGGTGTTGTTCCGGTCAAAATCGTCAAAGCGCTGCAATTGATGTTGAAGAAAGATCGTCCCCCCTGTTTTGGCGATTTGCTGACTCAAGGAAAGTTCGAGGGAGGAGTTGTTGAAGGACACAGGATTAAACGCAATCGTTCCGTCGGGCTGGACGACTTCGACGAAAGAGCGGGTAAATCCGGGAAGGTTGCCATTGAGGGCCAATTGAGGTTTGAGTTCGGATAGGAACGTCCGCCATTGCCAATAGGCGGTTTCCTTGCGCGTGGCAGCTCGCTTGGCCGCAATCGAATGCTCTTTTGCCAGGCGGATGGCTTCGTCCAGGGTGAGGGTGTTGGATTGGGAAAGGAGCCAGGTTCCCGGAAGTACGAGGAAAAGGAGGGTTGCAGAAAGGATTCGCATGATCCGGAGATTGAAAAGGTTATTTGAGGGTGATTTGCTGAAGGTGTTCAAACCGGCTCAAGTCGGAGATAATGACTCGTTCTCCTGGCTGGATACCGTGTTTGATCTCGATGAAATCGAAATTGGAAACCCCCGTTTCCACCGTTCTGCGGTAGGCTTTTCCATCTGGGCTGAGGACAAACACGGAGGCGTTTCTACGCCCGGAAAAAACAGGCCCGTTGGGGAGGCGGACGCATTTAACCACCCGGTTTGTGATAATAAACAAATCGGTTTTTTGGTTGGGCCTTAACGCCGGGTGCTGCGGTTGATCCAATTGTATATTGAAGCGCATTATCCCGTCTTCTATAGAGGGCAGAATCTGGGTGATCACCCCGCGGATCGACTCATTATTCAGTCTTAGGATAACCTGCTGGCCGGCTTGAAGCTGACCGGAATAGGCGTCTGACGCAGTCCCGGTGGCGCGAAAGCTGCGCAGGTCTGCCAGTTTTGCCAGCGCTTCTCCCTCGCTGACGACCATGCCCGTTTGTTCCTGGACCCAGGTGAGTACGCCGGGGCGGTCGGCAACGACATGGGCCATACTTAGTTTTTGGTTGAGTTCGGCGAGGTTTTTTTCTTCGATTTGGGCCTGGATTTCCGATTCTTTTAAGCTGGCGCCCATAGATTGTTTGCTATACCGGAGGTTGTTTTCGAGTTGTTTTTTTTCCAGTTCGGCAATTTTCAGGGCATTTTCTGCCCTGGTCACATCTTCGAGGGTTCGGCCTCCTACCCGGTAGAGGCGGCGGGTATCTTCCAATTCGGCTTGCAACCGGTTGATATTTAGGGTCTTGATTTCGTTGTTGATCTCTGCGTCAAAAAGATCCTTATTAAGTTGAAAACGCAGTTTTTCTATCCCGTTTCGTTTAAGAGCAAGCTGGTCTTTTAGTTTTGCCGCTTCGATTTCCATCAGGGATTGGTCGAGTTCCAGAATCACTTCCCCGGGCCTTACCTGCGCACCTGTCCGGAGAAGAACGCGCTTAATGTTAGCCCTGATCGGACTGGTGAGGAGTTGTTCAGAGGCTGGAATTATTTCCCCGGTGGCATTGAGCGTGTTTTCAACCGGTCCCGTATCTGCGACGGCTATTTGGATTTGACCGGCTTTCACGGATGTGCCCAGGACGCGGCGAAGCCCCCATAATCCTAAGGCGAGTAATAAGATGGCTAAAATCCAGATGGCCCAGTTCCGGAACCGGCGACGGACGACATAACGGGAAGAAAGGGAACGATCCATGGTTGAAATTTTTCGTAAACACGGAAATAAATCCAAAAGGCGTGCCAAGGTATAAAATATTGATTTACAGTATTTTAAAACAAATAAAGAAACAAAAAACCGTGCGTTTTCGCACGCAAAATGAAAAAGCGCACGGGAAGAGGCGGGGGCAGAGGAACGTTTTTGAGTTTGGTTATCTCCCTAGAAGGTATTTCCTTTGTAAATGGAACAATCCTGATTGAAAATGAAGCAGGTAGACGTGGCATCTTGTATTGCCGGCCTGTTGCCGGACCATCCCGTCGTTATGATACCGGGACTTGGCGGATTTACGGCTGCGTATGCTCCTGCCAAAGTAGATCAGGTCCTTGGCAACATGCAAGCGCCGGGCCTGGAGGTGCGGTTTGACGAAAATCTGGCTGTGGACGATGGGCTGCTATCCTCTTTTTTAGTGGAAACGCATGGTATAGGATATGAAGAAGCTTCGGGGGCTATCCGGGAGTTTGTCCTGGAGGCCAAAAGCGCACTACAGCAAAAAGCCCTGGTTTCGTTCCCCAAAGTCGGGCGCTTGCGTCTGGATTTTGAAGGAAATATTCAATTCCTTCCGGATGCAGAAAATCTTAACCCCGATTCGTTCGGTCTTCCGGAAATCCGGTTTCATCCCCTCAAGAGAAGCGAGCCCATACCGCAACCGCTCACGCCTGCCGCCGCTACGCCTGTCCGGTTGCGGGGGCCTATTTCTTCTGGCCTGGTCCTCGGGCTGGCCATCCTCGCCGTTACGGTGACCGCTTATTTTTTGTTCCGGCCGCAAATCAACGCACTCTTCTCGCTCCGCAATGCCGATGATGCGCCGATGGAGAGAGTAAACGTTGCGCCTCCCGATCTTCCTCAGGATTCCTCGATAACAAACCCTGAAGACGAAGATTCCGAAAATAACACAGAGGCCCCGACTCTTGCTCCCGAGCAAAAACAGTGTATAATCGTAATTGGGCTATTTCGGGAAAAAAGCAATATCGACCGCCTGGTGCAACGGATTTATGGAGAAGGGTTTGAGCCCTACCTGGAAAAGAGCGGAGAAATTACCAGGGTCGGCGTGCAGTTTCCTTATACTTCCGAGGAAGACATCGCCGGCCCATTACGCAAAGTCCAGTCGGCATTGGAGCCCAGCGCCTTCGTCTGGAAGAAATAACCTTACTCAGCGTATGAGCAGGAAGTCGCCGCTGATCCGCTGCATCTCTCCGTGGCCTAACTGGATTTCGGCCATAAATAGGTAAACGCCCGCAGGCGCCGCCTGGCCTCTAAAGGTTCCGTCCCATCCGCCGGTTTCCGGGACGTTGGAGGCTTCATACACCAGCGCCCCCCAACGGTTGAAGATCCGAAGTATACCGATAGACTGGACTTCCGGGCCATAAAACAGAACAAACCGGTCGTTCTGGCCGTCTTCGTTTGGGCTGAAGGCGCTGGGCGCAAAAACACGCTGCTGGTTTTCTACCACGACGGTCAGGACATCCGAAACAAGGCAGCCCGAAGTGTCGGCGAGTTCCACCCGGTAGGTGGTCGTACGAAGCGGCCGGACCAAAACAGCCAACGGGTTTCCTGGTAATGGCGCGGCCTCTGCCGGGCTCCAAACGACCCGCACGGGCGTAAAGTTTGCCGTTGCAGTCAGTTGCACGCTGTCGCCAAAGCGAATCACGCGGTCGGGACCGAGGTCTGCCAGGGAAAGCGACGGCTCGGTCAGTGTGAACGGCGTTTCCGAAAGACAGTTATTGGCATCTTTTAATGAAAACCGGTAGGCGCCGGGCGTCAGCCCTTTCAGGGTAAGGGGAAGGTTCCGGATCGTCTGAAAGCCCTGCCCGTCGGTCGAAAACAAATAGGGTGGCGTGCCTCCGGTAATATTTTTCACCAAAAGCTTGCTTTCTTCTCCCTGGCAACCGGCAGAAGCGGTTTCCAGGGACGGCTGGATAGGGGAGGGTTCGGTGATGCGGACCGCCGATTCAATCCGGCAGCGCTCGGCGTCGGCGACGGTTACCGGGTAAGTTCCAGCAGCCAGGTTGCGCACCAGGTCTGTTGTGTCGCCGGTACCCCAGGAAATTCGATACGGCTCGACACCGCCCCGGATAAGGACTCGTGCCTCCCCATCCCTGGCGCCGGAGCAACTGACCGCATTCCCTCCAAATCGGGGAATTGCTTGAGCGAAAACGCTCAAATCGTTAACCCGGATGTTGAACTTCCGGAATGGCCGGATCTCGCACCCGCTTTCTTCAGAGATAATGCTAAGCAGGGTAATTTGGGTATTGCCTGTTGGCTTTAAATGGAGCGGGTCTCCGTTTCGCACCCCTATCAGTTCTTTGTTTTGCGAGCCTTCCATGTAAACGATCCGGAAGCGGACGCCACCGCTAAGCCTCCAGGTGAGGCTCAGGGGTTCCCCGGGGCAGATGAGGGTGTCGCCGGTGAGTTCTGCTGAAATAGGTTCGCTGTAGGTCAAAGACACGATGATCAGGCTGTCGCAGCCCGATTGGGAGGCATTTAGCAACCGGATCGTATCCCGCGGGTTGGAAGCATCGTAGGTTTTTTCGCGAATCTGGTAGGTTTCTCCCGCGCAAAGCACGGGGTTGATCTGATTGATCCCTGTAGAGCCGGTGCGGACCACGCTGCGCTGGTTGTTCAGAGACGCAGAACAACCGTTGGCGTCGGTCAGGGTTTGGTAGGTAAATACCAGATCGCCCTGTGCCAGGCCAAACTGGGCGGGGCAGATATTCCAAACAGCCTGAGCGCTGTCGAAGGTGATCTGCCCGGGAATGCTGCTATTTCCGCCAACGCCCAGCGAGTAGGAGAGCAGGAAAGGGGCTTTGCCGGTGAGCGAGAAGGCCATGGGTAGGCAGGGTTCGCCTTCGCACAATTTGCCCCCCAAAGGGAGTATAGCCGTAGGGGTGGGCGCCGAAATCAACTCAACCCCCAAAGGGCCTGTCGTACAAGTTCCATCGGCCACCTGAGCAAATACCCGGGTGCCGGAACTGGCGAACTGTGCGGGGTTGGCAATGGGGTTCTGAAGCAGGCTGTCGCGAAACCACCGAACCTCACGGCTTGGTACTCCTCCGGCGATCAGGCTATCGCGGGAGCGCAGGTCAAAGGCGCTTTCTCCGGATCCGGAGGGGCAAGCGAGGATGGGCGGAATGGGAGAAAGGCTGTCGGGTGGCGCAACCCGGAGGGACAACGGATCGCCGACATTGGAAAACACCGGGCATCCGTTACCGTCTGTAACCGACAAAATCTGAAGGGTAGTGGTTGCCGCCGCCTGATACCGGGCCGAGTCGCCAGGCATGACCTGATTGAGCAGGAAGGTATCCCTGCCGTCGGAATAACGCACGATGAATGGCCCGCCGGCAGGGGGCAAGGCGAACCGAAGGGTCTCCTGAAACGGACTGCAGGAGGAGCAGATGGCGCATTGGAGCGCAATTCCGCTGGGCAGCACGTCCAGTCTGGGGGGCGCAGCGGGCATGGAAGCGCAGTTGGGAAATGTCGTCCAGTTGGCCGGATTGCCGATCCGGCTGATCCACTCCAGTTGGGTAGCAGGACTTTGAGGGCCGGTATAGCCGATGTAATCGGTGGTATTGCCGGTCGGCGCCATGTGGTAGCAGGAAGCAATGTCTGGGTGCAGGCCCGAATCCTGGGAATTATCGGTGAACGCGTTCCAGGCAGTTTTGGTGTTAAATCCAAAGAGCAAGCGTCCTCCGGTATAGGTTGCATCGTGGTCGAAATTCACGCCCGTGTTGCTGTTGTCCCAAATGCCTCCCTGCATGAAATAGAATTGTTCGCCGCCAGAGTTGAGGTTGAGGGAGTTAAAGCTCTCCTCGCTGAAACTCCAGCCGGCATCGGGGGCTATAGCCCGGTAGGCGGCGTTGCCGACAGGGGGAAGCAGGAAGGTGATCACGGTGCCCGCCGGGATCGCCGGGCCGGTGCGGGTAACCGCAACGAACCCCTCGGAATTTCCCCACCGGCCGGGCAGACGCCGCTCCCAACCATTGTCGGTAATCTGGATAACCGTGTTGGGGAGAATATCTTTAAAGCATACAAAGCTGACCAGATCATCGGCGCTGTTGTTTCCGCTGCAATCCCGGTTGTTGGCATTGACGCGGATAATAGCCAGGTCTCCCGGTTGAAGGATGGTTTGGGCGGCCACCGGGGCGGATGGCCCCCAGGCAATACCCACGCTGAGGAAGGCAAGTAGCAAGCCGCAAGACAAGGGATTGGACAGGCTAAAGGGAGTTCTCATAGCGATTTAGGGTGCAAGGCTACAACGAATGGACCAAGGGAAATAGTGTTATTTATTTGGAAAATCCCGTTCATTTTAATGGGGCATTTTTTGGGGAGCGGAATTTTTTAATTATTTTTTAGCGAACAAAAAATACACCTGTTTGGCTAAAATTTGCGCGTCTAACTCGATTTTTCCGAAAGAAGACATTATCTTTGCGTTCACTTTTGAAAAAAGTTCTTTACCATGAATGGCTTGGTTCCCTATTCGCTTCCGATACAGGGTCTGAACAATGGTATCCACGAATACGAATTCCACATCGACAGGGAGTTTTTTCAACATTTCGAAAACTCTCCGGTAAAGGAAGGGGATATCGATCTGACGCTCATTCTGGACAAGCGCCCTGCGATGCTCCTGCTGGAGTTTGATTTTGCAGGAACCATTCGCACCGAATGCGACCGCTGCCTCGCTGAGATCGATCTGCCGGTGGATGGGGTAGAGCAGTTGGTCGTCAAGTACAGCGAAGAAACCGAATTGGAAGAGGCGGATGTGATCTTTATCCATCCGGAATCCGAGGAGCTGAACGTGGCCCAATTCATCTACGAGTACATCATTTTAGCCATTCCGATGATCAAGGTGTACGATTGCTCGGAGGAAAACCCTCCCGTTTGTAATCAGGAGATGCTGGAATTGTTGGAAGCTCAGGAACAGCCCAAAGAGGAAGAAGGAAACGAGGGGGAAGACAATCCGCTTTGGAAAGAATTGAAAAAGTTCAACCGCAAAAATTAATTCATCACGGCCGGTATGCCCGTTCAGATTAAACGGGAACGTCCGGCCCAATAGTCGATCAAATGGCACATCCTAAGAGTCGGGGCTCGAAGCAACGGAAGCACAAGCGCCGCACGCATTTCAAGATCACTGCGCCCAACGTGGCGACCTGCCCGGTAACCGGTGAAAAGCACCTGCGTCACCGCGCGTACAGCGATGCAGAAGGGAACTTGTTTTACAAGGGGAAAATGCTGATCAAAGCGGAAGAAGAACTCTAGCGTTTTCGCTTATTGAAGCGATTTCCTTAAACCTGTTCAGAAAGCTCCCCATCGGACGGATGATGCGGAGCTTTCTGTGTTAAACCTAAGCTATGAAAAAGATCATTCGCTCCGAAAAAGCGCCGGCGCCGGTCGGCCCTTACAATCAGGCGATCGTCCACAACGACACGTTGTACATTTCCGGTCAAATCGCCCTGGATCCCCACAGCGGACAGTTGGTAACGTCCTCCATTGAGGAGGAGACCCACCTCGTGCTGAAAAATATTCAGGCTATTCTGGAAGAGGCCGGATTGACCTTCCGCGATGCGCTCAAGTGTTCGGTATTTGTGACCGATATCAATAACTTCGGGCGGATCAACGCCGTCTACGCAACCTACTTCGAAGAAGCTACCGCGCCGGCCCGCGAATTGGTGCAAGTCGCCGCCTTGCCCAAAGGCGCCAATGTGGAAATTTCGATGATTGCCGCGTTCGACTAATCCTTTTGCCGCCTGTCGTTTCCAGATGCCCGGCTTCTTGTTATCTTTGCCCCACCCAAACAAATTCTCCTGATGGACAATAGAAAAACGGTCCTTTCCGCGATTCAGCCTACCGGCGATATGCACTACGGCAACTATTTCGGGGCAGTGAAGAACTGGGTTCGCCTCCAGGACACCTACCAGTGTTTCTATGGCGTGGTGGATTACCACGCCATGACCATGCCCTACAACCCCAAAACCCTTCGAGAAAATACCTGGGAGTTGATCTTTAACCTGCTGGCTACGGGGATTCGCCCAGAAAACCTGTTCATTCAGTCGCTGGTGCCCGAGCATTCCGAACTGTGCTGGTTATTCAATTGCTTTACCTCCTATGGCCAGCTGACCCGCATGACCCAGTTCAAAGACAAAAGTGCTCAGGCGGCCAGGGAAGGGGAGGACGGCTTCGTGTCTGCCGGGTTATTGGACTATCCGGTGCTGCAGGCAGCCGATATTCTCATCTACCGGGCCGATTACGTGCCGGTGGGCAAGGATCAGGAGCAGCACCTCGAGCTGACGCGCAACATCGCCGAGCGGTTCAATAACCAGGTGGGAAAAGAATATTTCGTGCTCCCGGAAACGATATACACCGAAGTGCCCAAAGTGATGTCGACGGCCGACCCGACGCGGAAAATGAGTAAAAGCGCCGGTGAAAAGCACTATATTAATGTGTTTGCCGACGACAACCGGATACGCAAACAGGTCCGGTCTGCCGTTACGGATACCGGCGATACCCCGTCGGGCGAAATGAGCCCCGGCGTTGCTAACCTTTTCGAGTTGCTCAAAGCAGCCGAAAGTAATGCGGTCCGGGAATCGTTATTAGCGGATTACCATAGCGGCCAGCTCAAATACGTCGATCTTAAAGATGCCGTTGCGGAGGCATTGATCGGCATCAGCGCCGAAATCCGAAACCGGCGCGCCGATCTGAATGCGCACAAAAAGGAGGTGAAGGACCAAATTCGCCAATCAACGGAGCAAATCCGCAAACGGGCTCAGGAAACGATCCGGGATGTAAAAGACCTGGCCGGATTAATGAACGTCAAATTCTGAGCGATGAAAATTATCTGCATTGGCCGGAATTATTCCGAGCACGCCCGCGAACTGAACAACGCCGTACCGGAAGACCCTATCGTGTTCATGAAGCCACCTTCTGCGCTGCTGGTGAACAACAAACCCCTTTATTACCCGGAATTCACCGAAAGTTTGCACTACGAGGGGGAGATCGTGTTGCAGATTGGCAAGAATGGCAGGTATGTGCAGCATGAATTTGCATCGAACTACATTTCCGGCATCGGGTTCGGGATCGATTTTACCGCCCGCGATCTCCAGCAGCAGTGCAAAACGAAAGGGCTGCCCTGGGAAATCGCCAAAGCGTTCGACGGGTCCGCCCCGATCAGCGATATTGTGCCAGTGGAGGAACTCCCCGGTTTTCCGGAGATTGCCTTTGAACTGCATAAAAACGGATCGGCTGTGCAGTCCGGCAATACCAAAGACATGCTCTTTTCTTTTGCTGATATCATCGTTTACGTGTCCCGGTTTTTCAAGCTTCAAATGGGCGACCTAATCTATACGGGCACCCCGGCAGGCGTTGGGCCGGTGCAGATCGGAGACAAGCTTGAAGGGTTTATCCGCTTCCCCGGCGGCCTGCGGAAAATGCTGGAATGTGAGATTAAATAATGGGGTTTTACCCAACATTGACCGGCTCGATCTGTTTTTCTGCGGATAGTTTCCTAATTTTGCGTCGCTTTGCGAATGCTAAATCTTTAATTCAAGAACATGCCATACTTGTTTACTTCCGAGTCGGTATCCGAGGGCCATCCGGACAAAGTCGCCGACCAGATTTCCGATGCGCTGGTAGATCATTTTCTGGCGTTTGATCCTAACTCCAAGGTAGCCTGTGAAACCTTGGTTACCACCGGCCAGGTGGTTCTCGCCGGCGAGGTCAAGTCCAAAGTCTATTTGGATGTGCAGCAGATCGCACGCGACGTCATCCGCCGGATCGGCTATACCAAGTCGGAATATATGTTCGAAGCCAATTCCTGCGGCGTCCTTTCCGCCATCCACGAGCAGTCGCCCGACATCAACCAGGGCGTGGAGCGCCCCAACCCCGAAGACCAGGGCGCCGGCGACCAGGGTATGATGTTTGGCTATGCCACCAACGAAACCGAAAACTACATGCCGCTGGCCCTGGACCTTGCGCACCGGCTTTTGGCAGAGCTGGCCGACATTCGCAAAAACCACCACGAGCTGATGCCCTACCTGCGCCCGGATGCCAAATCGCAGGTAACCATCGAATACTCCGACGACCACAAGCCGGTGCGGATCGACACCATTGTCGTTTCGACCCAGCACGATGATTTTGCCAGCGATGAACGCATGCTGGCCCGCATCCGCCACGATGTGGAGCATATCCTCGTGCCCCGGATGAAAAATAAACTGCAACCCAGCTTGCAGACGTTGTTCGACAGTCAGATCACCTACCACGTCAACCCCACCGGCAAGTTCGTGATCGGAGGTCCCCACGGCGATACCGGCCTGACGGGCCGCAAGATTATCGTCGACACCTACGGGGGCAAAGGCGCCCATGGCGGCGGGGCATTTTCCGGCAAAGACCCCTCCAAGGTCGACCGCTCGGCAGCCTACGCCACCCGCCACATCGCCAAAAACCTCGTTGCGGCCGGCGTTTGCGACGAAGTGCTCGTGCAGGTATCCTACGCCATCGGTATTGCCCGGCCTACCAATATCTATATCAATACCTACCAAACCGCCAAGGTGGGCATGAACGACGGCGAGATCGCCCAAAAGGTATACGAGCTCTTCGACATGCGCCCCTACGCCATCGAGCAGCGCCTCAAACTCCGCAACCCGATCTATTCCGACACCGCAGCCTACGGCCACATGGGCCGCCCCTCCTCCTCCAAACTCGTCGAACTCCGCGACGGCGCCGGCAGCCTTGTCCAGAAAGAAGTCGAAACCTTCACCTGGGAAAAACTCGACTACGTAGACAAGGTGCGCGAAGCGTTTGGGATAGCGTAGGAGAAAGTTGCGGGGTTGCGAAGTGGCGAAGTTGCGAAGTTCCTGTTGTGCGTAGACTGAAGTCTACGCATTCGTTCAATCTTTAGATTGCCCGTATTTCCTGCCATTAGGGGCATTGCTGCGTTGTCTGAACCAGGATTTGGGGGGATTAAAGGATGGCCGGGATGAGGTTTAAGGCATTAGGCGCGAGGCTTTTGGGTCCTTCACACAAAGATACCCCGTCAACCGTCCTCCGTCAACCGTCAACCTGTTTTACGTAGACTCCAGTCTACGCACAACAGGGAAATCATAGACGGAAGTCTGCGTGCAACAGGGGCCAATATGCACAATTCCCCCAACCTGTTGGTCCACTTCAACAAAAATGCCTATTTTGGCATATGAATTTACGGATACTGATTTTCATTGTCCTGTCAGGCTGTTGTGCCGGTCACGCCCAGACATCGCCGGTTTTCGGGCTGGAATCATACCGTACGGCTGTGCATGCGGTCACCGATGAGACCATCCGCCTGCTGCTCGCCTGGGAAAAAGCCTGCATCCTCAACGACAAGTCTGCCGAGACAAAGGCATACGACACTCTGAAGCAGCATGTGAAAAAAACAATCCGCAACCTGAGGGCGATCCAGCCTCCTGCGGGCGATCCGGGTTTTCATGAAGCTGCCATCGACCTGGTCAAATACGTCCACAACGAATGCAACCTATCCATCGCTGAGATCCACGACAACCCGCCTAGCTACTACACTGCCCAGGAAAACAAGGAGAGGTTCAGCAACAAACGGACGGATGTGGTCAGCCTGACCCGAGCGAGAGAAGAGCGCTTCCTCTTCAGGGAGGCCCTGCTGCTGGCGAAATTCAGTCCGCCCAACGTCGAACCGAATTTCTGCAACACGGTCAGGGAAATGGTTTCAGCGGCGAATGAGGGATTTGCCGGATTCCAGGGGGGGCTTCGTGGAACCGGAAGCGGAGGGAAAAAAGAGTATGAGACGTTGAAGATGATACCCGGCGCCATGAAGGGGGTTTTTGTTGAACAGGAGGATCTGCCGGGGGTGGAGTACATCCTGTTCGAATCTTCCGATAGCACCGAGGCGGCCAGACGTGTCCACGAGATAACCATTGCGGTATTGACCTGCGGACTGCCGGGCTGGGAGGGAACGTTCGAATGGCGGGTGGACCACCGGGTGCTGAAAAACGAATCCCCGAACCTGCACACAAGATATCAGATCTGGCACAGGGTAGGCGACGGCTATCTGGAGCCCTGCCGGATCGAGGTCGTCATGCGGAGACCGTACGGGAAATACGAAGCCGTTCTTGCTTTCATCCGATTCAAATGAATGTCATGAAATCCGGAATCCTCCTCCTTCTTTTTCTTACAGCCATCCTGCATCCTGCGTTTCCGCAAAGCGGCGGAAACCGGTTCGATGCGGATGCTTATCTGAAGGAAATTATAGGGATTAGCCAGGATGCGATGAACGGCCTGCTTGATTGGAGAGCGTCGTTGAACGGGAATGATATTTCCAAAAAAGCGGAGTCATGGAACCAATTCAGGAGGACCATCTACCAGCATCGGTACCGGCTTGCGGATATGGAGGAGCCGGAGGGTGACCCTGGCTACCTCGATGCAGCCCGCGACCTGGTGAAGTTCATCTATTACGAATGCGACAACCGGCTGAGGACGATCCAGCGGTTTGCAGAGAACGGCTCACGGGAGGATTCCGAGGTGCGGAAACATCAGTCCATGTTCAGCGATGTGCTGTCAGTGGCGGAAGACAAGTATGCCGTTGTCCTTTTCTACCAGGCCTGGTTCGTGGCACGCGCCACAGTGAAATCGCCGCAGACTTTCTGCTCGGCGGTCGCCCCCATGCCCAAAATCATTTTGGACGGTTTTCCCGGGTACAAGGGTGAACTTATCCGCCAGGTGGACGAGTACACGGCAAAGTACAAAACGCTGAAGATGTTTCCCGGCGCGAAGGGCGGCATGCTAACGGAAAGGCGGGGCGTCCCTGAAGTCGAGTATGTCATGCATGAAAGCGTTGACAGCGCAACCGTACGCAACCAATTCCAATCCCTCGTCTTTCAGGTCCTTGCCTGCGAGCTGCCCGGAACCAAAGGCTACTTTTATGACACACCCACGCCGGAAGGTGAAATGATCCTGATCCAGTCCTGCCGGCTATCATTTCCCGGAACCGATTATGCCATATTGGTCCACTTCCGGAAAACAGCTTTGCAGCGGTACGAGTCAGCCATTGTGTTCAAGAAAAAGGGGTAGTTTTCAAAGTTGCCCGGCGGTTGGCGGCGCCAGAAGCCCTGTCATCCGCGGCGGTTCGTGGTACGACTTCTCAACCAATGTGCGTGTAGCTGATCGCAGCTACGCCCCACCCGATTACCGCAGCGGCTTCGTCAGCATAGGCTTTCGACTTGCCAGGGCGAGGTAGGCTTTTGTTCTTTTTGGCTGCATGTTCGTTCTTTCTTTTCCCTACTCCCATTTACTCGGCCGGTATCTATTCGCAATCACCGCTTTACTACCAAAAAGTTGGATTAGTATGGCTTGTCAGCAGCAGGGTAGGGAATCAGAAAAACAAAGACGGCAGGGCAGGAGACGGTTGACGGGAGATGGTGTGACGCTGAAACCCCTTGTCCCCTTGGCTCTGCGCCTCGCCCCCATCATGGCCATCCTTTAATCCCCCAAATCCAGGTTCAGACAACGCAGCAATGACTCCAATGTCTGAAGATGTATGCAATCTGAAGATTGAATGAAAGCGTAGACTGAAGTCTACTCGCAACAGCGCAAGTTTACGCACAACAGGCTGTTGATCATCGCAAAGGTTTTCCATTCAACTAACTGATAAACAGCATCTTATTTTTGTGTTTATTTTTCTGGCTACCACAGAGCCCGGCAAATTTGCGTTGTGATAAAAAAATGGCCGGCCTACTTTTACTTTTAGATCGAATACAACACCCTTCCACCAAATAGACCTGATTCCGTTCGGAGTAATCCGGGGCCTGGGGCGGCTTGCCCCAGTAGGTCATAGCGTTTCTCCGCACTTAAACAAGTAGATATTCCTTGGCGCTCTGGGCTTGGCAGCCCGGGTAGCCTGAACGGGTATTTTTTCAGTCAAAAAACAAGCGAACATGAAAAAAATTGAGGCCATCGTCCGGCTTTCCCGGTTTGAGAAAATCCGGGATGCGCTGGCTCAAATTGGGGTCAACTTTTTTACCCTCCAGGAGGTGAAAGGTTACGGCCTTCAGAAAGGGGAAAAAATGATGTACCGGGGCAGCGTTTATGATGCCGACTACATCGCTCGATTGCAAATCGACATTCTGACGACCGAAGAGAAGGTAGAACCCATTATCCATGCTATTGTAGGCGCCGGGCGCACAGGAGAAATCGGCGACGGCAAGATTGCCGTGTACGATGTCGAGCAAGTGGTGCGCATACGGACCTTCGAAAAAGGACAGGATGCGATTTAAGTCCCTTAACCCAATCAATTGATCAACGTAAATCAAAGGAAAAATGAACGAAGCAATTTTTACGGTAAATAATTTGTGGATATTGGTTTCCACTATTCTGGTCTTTATCATGCATCTGGGGTTTGCGACCCTGGAAGCCGGATTTGTTCAGAAAAAGAACGTTGTCAACATCCTGTTTAAAAACACCATGATCGTAGCGATCGGGTTGCTGACGTACGCCATTGTCGGGTTTAACCTCATGTACCCGGGCACGAATGCCGGGGGCTTTTTTGGGTTCAGCGGGTTTGGGCTGAGCCTGCCGGGCGGCGACCCCATCGAGTACGCCGGCGGCAATTATACCTATTGGACCGACTTTATTTTTCAGGGCATGTTTGCTGCTACTTGTGCGACGATCGTTTCCGGCGCAGTAGCCGAGCGGATCAAACTGGCGCCTTTTCTCCTGTTTTCCGCTGTATTTGTGGCGCTTTGCTACCCGGTCACCGGATTTTGGAACTGGGGAGGGGGCTGGCTCAAAGCAGCTGGTTTCTATGATTTTGCGGGATCCACCATGGTACATGCGGCCGGCGGTTTTGCAGCGCTGGCTGCCGTCCTTGTCCTGGGCCCCCGAAGAGGCAAGTACACCGGCCACGGCATCAAGCCCATCCCAGGGCATAGCATGCCTTTGGCGACTATCGGCGTGTTCCTGCTTTGGTTTGGCTGGTACGGCTTCAACGGCGGGTCGGTATTGTCGGCCAACCCGATGGGCGTTTCCCTGGTGTTCGTGACCACCTCTCTGGCTGCCGCTGCGGGCGCTTTGGTTGCCTTTATTGTTGGTTATCTTTTGTTTAAATCCTACGACCTCTCCATGACGCTCAACGGCATTCTGGGCGGTTTGGTCGGAATCACAGCGGGGGCGGACCAGATGAGCCCTAATGAAGCGATTCTGATTGGCGCCATTGCCGGCGCAATCATTCCCTTTTCGGTTGTCTTTTTCGATCGCCGGAAAGTCGACGATCCGGTGGGCGCCACCTCGGTGCACCTCGCTTGCGGCGTTTGGGGAACTCTCGCTGTAGGCCTTTTCGGAGCAAAGGCCGGCCTGAATCAGGTCCTCGTTCAGTTGATGGGCGTGACAGCCATCGGCGCGTTTTCCTTTGCCGCAGCGTTCGCCATCATGTACGCGCTGAAGAAAACGGTCGGCATCCGCGTTAGCGAAGAGGAAGAAATGATTGGCCTCGACATCGGCGAGCACGAAATGGCCGCATATGCAGATTCTCCTTCGGAGCAGATGGCTATGGCCGTTTCCTGATCGCGCATTTCGTTTCTTTCAAGTATGATCCCATAAAAAAGCTCCCTGGCACAAAGGCCAGGGAGCAAGATTAAGAAAACGGTGATCCATTTTCTTATTGGCAATCACAAAGATATTGGTTCAGGTCCATTCAGGCAATGATTTTGGTACCCGGAACAGGATCGCCGTTTCTTTTAACCCCTTGGAAGGGCTGGATTAGCCTCTCCTGACAGGGGTGTGAAACCTCCTTTTCTTAACTACTCAATTCATTGACCATGAAAGTGTCTACTCTCTTGGGTTTGATGCAAACCCTGTTTTTGGTTTGTCTGCTTTCTACCAGGACTTGCGCTCAAGAATCCCTGGCAGCAGCTTCTTCTGCTCTTACCGGTGTTGCCGCCGTATCGCCGCCGGAAGAGGAGGCAGCCGTGCCTCCTTTGTCGATCTCCGGGTTTGTCGATGCCTATTATTTTCACAGCTTTAATAACACCGTATTTCCTACGAGTTTTACCTCCAACAACCAGTCGTTTTCCCTGGGAATGGCGAATGTGGTGTTTTCCAAAACCGGAAAGGTGGGCTTCGTTGCCGACCTTGCTTTTGGCCCCCGCGCCGAAGCGGCTAACGGATATGCGGGCTCTTCGCTTTCTTTGATCAAACAGCTTTTTGTGACGTATTCTCCAAACGATGCGCTCACCTTGACGCTGGGGAATTTCGGTACGCACGTCGGGTACGAGTTGATCGACTCCAAAAGCAACTTCAACTACAGCACGTCGTATTTGTTTTCCTACGGCCCGTTTTTCCACACCGGGCTTAAAGCCAACCTGGCATTAAGCGACCAGGTGGGCCTTATGGCGGGGATCTTTAACGATACCGATACCAAAATCGACGTGGTAAGCGGAAAGCACCTGGGAGGTCAGCTTTCCTATGCCGGCGACAAGCTGTCGGCCTACCTGAACTATATCGGAGGCCGCGTTGCAGATGAAGACGAACTTACCCCAAAAACCATGGCGCACCAGATCGACCTTACCGCCAGTTTTAAAGCGTCCGATGTCTTTGGCCTGGGCCTGAACGCCACTATGAAAACTGTCAAACCGGACGGCGCTTCTTCCCAAAGCTGGTCCGGGGCAGCCTTGTATGCCAAATATGCGCTCAGCGATTGGTTTACTCTGGGCCTCCGTGGAGAACTCCTCAACGACGGCGACGGCCTGATCACCGGTCTGGAGGACGACAGCATCACTTCTTTTACCCTCTCCGGAAATTTCTACCTGGGCCCTGTCACGATCATTCCGGAAATCCGGATCGATAATGCCAAACAAGAGGCCACCTATACCAGCCTGGAAGGCAAAGGACTGAAGTCCGCCTCGGGAGCGTTACTGGCGGTCGTGTATAGCTTTTAAGAAATCACCGCTTGCGCTGGAATCAGGCTTCAATTATTTCTTTTCTTTGGGGCTGTCTCAAAAGACCGTTCGTTGCCTCCGGCATGAAATTTTATTTTCTTTTTTCAATTCTTTTAAAAAATTGCTTTGCAATTTTTTAAAAGAATTGAAAAAAGAAAATATTTTTTGGCCGCCAGGGGCGAAGACGGTCTTCTGAGACAGGCCCCCTTTTGGTGGACGGGATACGGTTGACGGCGCCCACCCAGAAGCGGTGAAATTGCCAAAAACTCCTTGGTTCCCCAATTCTTGCTAATACATTAATCACCATTAATCCAGGTTTCGATCAAATTAGCCAGGCCACCCAGGCAGGGTAGTTTCTCCCAACAGGGGCATTGCCTGTTTTTCCGGAATGCCATTCCGGGCAACGCCTTCGGATTGAAAATCCGAGCTACATCGTGGCCATCTTTTCATCCTGCAAATCGTGTTCAGACGACGCGGCAATGCTTGATTATACACACAATCTGAAGATTGAACGAAAGCGTAGACTTCAGTCTACGCACAACAGCGCAAGTCTACGCAACTTCGCTACCCCGCAACTTCGCTACTCCGTTACTTCGCAACCTCGCAACCTCGCAACCTCATTCTTTCCCCAGAAGAAACTGCATCGGAATCTCCAGCCGTTTGGCCCAGGAGCGCTCGGAATGGTCTTCGCCGGGAAAGCCTTTGGTCGTCCAGTTGGCCGCTGAAAACCCTTTGGCTTTCATGATCTCGTCTACTTTGGCTTGAAGGGGAGGGTAGAGGGCGTCGAGGGTTTGATCGCCGTAGTCGAAGTAGATGCGGTTCTTTTTGGGGTTAGGCAGGCGGTCTTTCAGATAGGCTTGAAAAGCGGCAGGGACAGGGTTGTTGGCGAAATCTCCCACGCCGGGCCAGTGGGTAGAAACGCAGGCTGCCGCCCCAAATACCTTGGGGTATTCGCAGAGGGCGTACATGGAGATGAGCCCGCCCATGCTGGAACCCATGATAAACGTGTTGTTTTTGTCTTTTTTGGTGGAATAGGTATTGTCGATAAACGGCTTCAGTTCTTCTACCAGGAAGCGGAGGTAGTTGTCGGCCAGCAAAACGGGCGCCTGCATATTATTGGCAGCCATCGCTTTTTCGATGCGGGCTTTGTCTTCCGCAGACAGGTAGTCGTATGCTTTTTTCGGAAAATACTCCGGCCACCGTTTTTGGCCGTTGTTCCAAATCCCCACAACGATGCAATCCTTGATTTTACCTTCCCGCATCAGCCTCGAAGCGGTCTCGTCGACTCCCCATTCCTGTTTGTTCCAGGTGGTCGTGGAATCAAACAGCATCTGTCCGTCGTGCATGTATACTACCGCGTATTTCTTCTTCGGGCTATATCCCTCCGGTAGCCATACGTCTATATTCCTGGGGTCTACCTGGTGGGACACCAATCTTTCGTAGTGTTCAATTTCTCCGCTTGCTACCTTCACGTTCTGGCTAATACCTACAGAGGTCAGGAGAAGAAAAAGAATGGAGATGGAGATTTTCATACGGTTGACGGTTGAGGGTTGACGGTTGACGGTGGATGGTTGACGGTGGACGGTGGACGGTGGACGGTGGTCGGTTGACGGTTGACGGTTGACGGTTGACGGTTGACGGTGGACGGTGGACGGTGGACGGTGGACGGTGGACGGTGGACGGTGGACGGTGGACGGTGGACGGTGGACGGTGGACGGTGGACGGTGGACGGTGGACGGTGGACGGTGGACGGTGGACGGTGGACAAGGTACGAAGTTGACAGGAACTTCCATTAGTTATTTGTTCCCTGCTCCCTGCTCCCTAATCCCTAAGGTCTAAGGTCTAAGGTCTAAGGTCTAAGGTCTAAGGTCTAACCTCACTTCCCTTTGCCCTGCAGGATAACCAAAGCGGTGTAAAACATGATCTTGAAATCCAGGGCCAGGGACATATTTTCGATATAGAGTATGTCGAATTTGAGCCGGTGGACCATTTGGTCGACGTTTGAAGCGTAGCCGTATTTAACTTGCCCCCAGGATGTGATTCCGGGGCGCACCTTCAGGAGGTGTTTGTAGTGGGGCGCGCGTTCCACGATCTGGTCGATGTAGAATTGCCGTTCCGGGCGCGGTCCGACGATGGCCATATCGCCTTTGAGCACATTCCAGAACTGGGGAAGCTCGTCGAGCCGCCATTTGCGCATGACGGCGCCCCACGGGGTGCAGCGGTCGTCGCCGTCCCGGGAGAGTTGGGGGCCATGACGTTCTGCGTCTGTGTACATAGACCGGAATTTGAAGATATGAAAAGGCTTGCCATTGAGACCGATGCGCTCCTGGCGGAAGAAGATGGGCCCGGCAGAAGAAAGCCTTACCCGAAGGGCGATATAGGCATAAAGGGGAGCGAGGAGCAGCAGCATGACAGAAGAGACCGCCATGTCGAAGAGCCGCTTGACCAGCGCCTGCCACCGGGGCATGAGATCCTGCTTGATCTCGATAAGTACAGCCCCATAGACTTGGCTCATCTTGACAACCCCCAGCATGATGTCGTACATGTCGGGGATGATTTTGATAAGGACCTGGCGGTCGAAATCAAAAAGCGTATTGAGAATTCCGCGCAGCTTATTGTGCTCGCTGGTTTCCACGGCGATGATCACCTCTTCTACTTCCTGGGATCGGATAACCGAAGCGAGTTGGTCTACTTTTCCCAGGCATGGGAGAAATTCCTTTAGCTCATTGGTGCTTTTTCCGTTGCTATCGATAAATCCGAGAAAACGATAGCCCAACCCTTTTTGCCTCCCTGTAATATCACTATACAACTCGACGGCATTTTGATTGCCCCCGATTATTAGCGTGTTGTAACTTATTTCTCCAGCCTGAAGGCGGCGGTTGGCTTTCGTGAGCAGGATTACCCGGGAGAGCGCGGTCAGCAGGAAATGGAGCAGGAACAAGGCAAGAAACGAAACGTAATAGGCCCGGTAGTTGGATACAAAATCATCCAGGATGAGGGTAAAAAACAGAAAAATTACTCCAAAAAAGCTTAGGAAAAGGGTTCGCGCCAGCGTCCCGGTGCGGGAAAGCCGGTAAATATCTTTGTATTGGTCGAAGGTAGCGTAAAAAAGCAACCACCCGGTTGGAATAAGGACCAGCCCATACCAAAAGTTGGGGTCCTGAAACAGCGAAGCAAACTGGACCGGTCTTTCCATACTGGTTCGGTAAGCAAAGAAAAAAGCCCAGGCCAGCATGGCGGCTCCGAAATCGGCCGCCTTGTAAACCAAGGTATGCCGCCGGCGTTTGTGAGCAGTGTTTTCTGGCAGGGTAATCGGTTTTGGTGCGCTAGAAATGGACCAGCTTGATGTTGTCCAGGAGGATTCGCGCATTTGTTCTGGATAATGTACCATCAGTCTTAAAGGGTATTGCTGCTCTTAAAATGATCTGGTAATCCTCCGAATCGCTGCCTGGGAATACAGAAGAAAGATTAAAATAAATTTTTTTCCAGGTGTCTGACGGGTTAAAGCCGGCAATGTACTGTATTCTTGAGCTTCCTCCTCCTCGGGGCGTAGCAATGACTCCAAAGCTTACCGGCGCCTCTGATTGATAATCGACCTCCAGGTAAACAAACGCTCCGCGAGCGGTAAGCCCGGAATAGCGCGAAGTAGTGGCCAGTTCAACAGAAGGGTTGTCGGAACTCAGCAGGATCAGTCCCGAAGCGTTTCCTTCAAAAGCCCCAGCGGCGCTGGTTTGTATTCTGCCGGATTCTTTTCCTGAAACTAACACCTGGAACTGATGGCCGCTGTTTTCGAACCCTTCGAGCAAGGAAAAGCGGGTTTCGGGGCGGTAACGAATGAGGGGATTCACCTTCTGTGGCTGTTGTGGAGACATCTCGGCTTTCAGGGTAAAAGGCTGGTAAAACGGATATATTTCCGGTGTAGCTCCAATACCGTTTTCCTTGATGCCAGCCTCCAGAGAAATCGTTGCGCCGGCAGCATCCAGGAGGGGGATATCGGCGGGTAAGGCATAAACGCCCAGGAAATCCCCGTTTATTTTGAGCCACGTTTCGGTAATGGCTGCAGAAGCGCTGCCCTGGCTCCTGGCGTCCGTTTGCAGCACAAAGGGTTCTACGCGAAGGTAAGCCGGGATGGGATCTTCCGGATCCAGCCAGGCGCAGGATGGGAAAAAGAACAGGAGTAAGCCCCATACTATCGCCCCCGGGGCCTGTTTGCTAATGGTGGCGGAGCGCAAAAATATCACGGCAGGAGGGGTTGGTTGGCGGCCAATTTTGCGTCTATGCTTTCGATGATCCGATAGGCTAATTTGAGGGCTTGGTAGCCGTCTTCGATATCGACTTTCGGGCGGGTTTGTCCCAGAATACTCCCGGCAAAGGTTTCCAGCTCCATTTGGATGGCGTTGCCGGGCTCAATGGCGGGCGAGTCGACGTGGAGGCGCTTGGGACCTTTGCTGGTAGGAAGCTCTAAAAGGGTTTCCATTCCGGCAATGGAAGGATCCCCGGGTTCGTACAGGCGCACTACCTGGGCTTTTTTCTCCAGAAAGTCCAGGCTGATGTATGCATTGCGCTGAAAGAGACGCACTTTGCGCATCTGTTTAAGAGAAATCCTGCTGGCCGTAAGGTTGGCAACGCAGCCGTTTTCAAATTCGATGCGGGCGTTGGCAATGTCGGGGGTTTCGCTCACCACGGCGACGCCGCTGGCGTCAACATGTTTGACCGGTGAGTCCACCATGCTGAGGATAATGTCCAGATCGTGGATCATGAGGTCGAGGATCACAGAGACATCCGTTCCGCGCGGGTTGAAGGCGGCGAGCCGGTGCGCCTCCACAAACATGGGCGCCAGAGGCATGTCCCCCAGCGCAAGCAAAGCGGGATTGAATCGCTCCACATGCCCAACCTGCACCTTAACTCCCCTGGATTTGCTCATCTGGATCAAGGCTTCCGCCTCTTCAAGGGTATGCGTGAGGGGTTTTTCAATAAATACATGTTTCCCTTTTTGAATCGCCTGCCGGGCCAGCTCAAAATGCGTGACCGTAGGGGTTACGATGTCGATTACATCCACGGCATCCATGAGGGATTCCGCGTCGGGGAAAGCCCGGATACCAAATTGCTGTTCTGCCGCCCGGGCGTGTTCCGGGTTGGGGTCGTAAAAACCAGCCAATTCGTAAACCGAATTAGCCAGTTGAATGCATTTGAGGTGGATTTTACCCAGGTGTCCTGCGCCTAATACGCCGATCTTCAACATGCCGGTTGGATTATTTTTTTGTTGCCGATTGGCAAAAGTACGTTACAAAACGGGTTAACAATCGCCTTTAAAGCGGAATTAACCTCTATTTTACACAACTCCTCCGGCCGGATCACCGGAAGTACATAAGAATCGCTCCAAAAAGGGTGATCAGAGCCATCAATACAGAAGCCATTCGGATAGAGTAGCGAAGGTGGTTGGCAAAGGTCTCGATCTCGTCCTTCATTTGAGGATAGCGCGGATGCACTTCTGCTTCCCGCTTGCTCCGGTTGAACACATGCGCCGCGCCGAAGTCCACTTTGTTTCGGACCAGCACTTTGTATGCCTTCAGCACCTTGATCCGGAAGTAGATGTTCAGGAACAGCATAGCGGCAAACAACCCGATAACAATACTAATTAATAAAATATACATCCATATTTATTTTGGACAAACCAAAAATCTCAGGCCAGCCATCGCCCGACGAAGCGCAGGAGCTTGATCTTTGCTGCCGTATAGGGAGGGAACGCTATGCTAAAGTCCAGAAAATGGCGCTTCATGACCGATTTGGCATTGGAAAATTCCAGGAAGCCTGCGTGCCCCATATACCTTCCAATACCGCTGTTATTAACCCCTCCGAACCCCATTTCAGGGTTGCCGAACGACAGCATGAAATCGTTGACGACCACGCTTCCGGAAGACGTGTGTTCCAGGATGAAATCGGTAAATTTCCGGTCCTTGCTGCCAATGTAGAGGGTCAGCGGTTTAGGCTGCCGGTTTATGATCTCGACAGCTTCCTGCACGTGGCGAAATGTGAGGACCGGCAGCAGCGGGCCAAAGATTTCTTCTTCCATGATCGCCATCTCCAGATCGGCATCTGCCAGAACAGTGGGAGGAATAAATAAGTCCGTTTCGTTCCAGGTTCCACCTATAACCTCCGTGGCGCCTTGCGCAATGGCATCTTCGTATAGTTTGCGCAGTCTTCGGAAATTTCGCTGGTTGATGATCCGGGGGTAATCGGGGGATTGGGCCAGGTTTTCAGCTGGGTAAAGCGTTTGAATGGCCTGCTTATAGGCTTCTACAAAGGCTTCTTTTTGCGATTCCTGCACCAGGACATAGTCGGGGGCGATGCAAGTCTGGCCTTTATTGAGCCCTTTTCCCCAAGCCAAACGCAAGGCCTGGGCTTTGAGGTCGGCGGTATCGTCGATTATAGCCGGCGATTTTCCGCCAAGTTCCAGGGTAACGGAAGCGAGGTTTTTCGCTGCAGCTGCCATAACCAGCTTGCCTACCTGAGGGCTGCCTGTGAAAAAAACATGGTCAAAGGGCAACTCCAGCAGGGCTTGCGCTACATGGACGTCCCCTTCTGCTACGGCTACTTCTTCCGGCGGAAAAAGATCTTCCACCACTTTCCGGATGAACCGGGAGGTGTGGGAAGAGATCTCCGAAGGCTTGATGATGACGGTGTTCCCCGCCGCCAAAGCGTCCACCAGTGGGGAGAAGGTCAGATTGAAGGGATAATTCCAGGGGGAAAGGATGAGGCAGGTTCCTTTGGCTTCGTAATGAACTGCCGAACTTACCCCGAAGAGCATCAGCGGCGTTGCCGTTCGCCTGGGCTGCATCCAGCGGCGCAGGTGTTTACGCGTATGGCGGATATGCTGGAGTACCACGGTAATTTCCGAAAGGAGGACTTCCGCTTTCGGCTTCCGGAAGTCTTTATACATCGCCTGGAAAAGGCCTTCCATTTTGGCTTCGTTCAAAATATAGTCTTCCAGGCGGCGCAACTGCCGGATTCGTTCTCCGGAGGAGGATCGCTTGCATTTTGGGGCATGGCGCTGCTGGAGTTCAAAAATCCCGGAGAGTTCCATCTGAATGTCTTCTCCATGAATGCCGGTTTCCATGATGGACTTTATTAGCGTTGAAAAAAGGAATTGAGTTTATTTGCTGAATTTTTCTACATCGTATTTCCGGAAGATCAGCCGCTCATAGGCGCTGGGGAAGAGCCGGGCCATCCAGTCGATTTGCCGGGCGTCGGGGCCGATGACGATCCGCTTCTTTTTTTTTCGTATTCCGTTCATGATCTGGGCGGCAGCTTCTTCAGCAGAGGTAACGGCCATTTTATCAAAGACCTGAGCGAATTTCTCTACCCGTTCCAGGTTATCGCTTTGAACGTTTCGGGCAATGTTGGTCCGGATACCTCCGGGGTGGATGCACGCCACCGAAACGGAGCTTTTGGCCAATTCGATCCGGAGGGTTTCCGTAAAGCCCCGCACCGCAAATTTGGCGGTGACGTAAGGGCCCTGGTTGGGGTATCCTATAACCCCGAAAATGCTGGATACGTTAGCCAGCACCGCTTCGGGCCTGGATTTGAGGTATGGCAGGAACGCCTTGCTCCCGTAGATCATCCCCCACATATTGATGCCGATGACCTTCTCAAACTCCGGGTAGCCGGTGCGATCGATCATGCATTGCTCCAAAGCAATCCCGGCGTTATTGATAACGACGTCGATTTGACCAAACCGGTTGGCGGCGTCTTCGGCAAAGCGATATACTTCTTCCCGCTGTGAGACGTCGAAGGCTTTACCCCAGGCTGTTCCTCCTTTTTGCTCTACCATGGCGACAGTCTCCTGGAGTGCGGCGCTGTTCCAGTCGTTCAGCGCCAGCTGGGCGCCTTCTTCCCCAAAGCGCAGGGCAAGCGCACGGCCAATTCCGGAGCCCGCTCCGGTAATCACGACGGTTTTGCCTTGAAAATTTTTCATATGAGTACGGTATAGATGCTGCTGTTAGAATGCTGGAGCGTCAAGGCCATTGGGCTGAGGGGTCCGATTCCCAGATAATGTCTTCCTTTCGGGCGTACCAAGATATAAACCGGTCTTCAAAGCGTTGGTTTAGCACTTCGCGGCGGATTTTGAGCGTGGGGGTGAGGACGCCGTTGTCGACCGTCCAGGGTTCCTGCAAAATGACGAGGCTTTTGATGCACTCGAATTTGGCCAGGGTGGCATTGACCTCCTGGAGGGTTAACCGAAGTTGTTCCTGCACCCATTCCCGCGGCGCCTGCAACCCCCGTTCCGACAGCACCACCAGGGCCAGCGGTTGGGGGATAGTTCGCCCGGTTACACAAATTTGCTCGATCAGCGGATTTTCCGCAAACCCCCATTCGATGGGGGCAGGGACGATGAACTTTCCTTTGGCCGACTTGAAGGTGTCGGTCACCCTGCCGGTAAGGCGCAAAAACCCATCTTCGTCCATTTCGCCCTGATCGCCGGTATGCAACCACCCCTCCTGGAGGACTTCCGCCGTTTTCTCCGGATCTTTGTAATAGCCGCTCATGATCCACGGCGCCCGCATTTGCACTTCGCCGGTTTCAGACGCAATGCGGAGGTCAACGTTGGGCAGGAGTTTGCCTACCGTGCCGGGTTTCAGCCAGGATTTGGGCATCAGGGCGCAGCCGCCGCAGTTTTCGGTCATGGCATAGACTTCCTGAATAGGGAGGTCAAGCCGGAGAAAAAATGCCTTGAGCGCGTCGGGAGTAGGGGCGGCGCCGGTAAGCAGGATGCCTGCCTGGTCCAGACCCAGCCCTTTTCGGATCTTGTTTTTGATCAGCCTGGACACCCCAGGGATGCGCAGCAACGTATTCAGTTTGCGCGGGGAGATCTTTTCCAGTATACCCATCTGAAATTTTGCCCAAATCCTGGGTACCGCCAAAAAGAGGGTAGGCCGGGTATCGCGCAAATTGCGGGCGAACGTGTCGAGGGATTCGCCAAAGGAGATCACGCCGCCAGTAAGAATAGCGGCGACCTCCACGATCATGCGTTCTGCGATGTGGTTAAGGGGGAGATAGGAGAAAAAGCGGTGCGATACGCCGGAAAAGATTTGCAGGGTGTTGTGTTTTCGCTCGTTTTCCATCATCGCCGCCGGGGCAAAATAAGTGAGCATAACCCCTTTGGGAGACCCGGTAGTTCCGGAAGTGAACAAAATGGTCCAAAGGTCCTCCAGCGCCGGTTTCGGCGTTTCGTTCAGCGGACCGGAAGCATTCAGGGCTTCGGCCCAATCCATACCTTCCTCAATCAGGCTGTTGCCTGGATACGCGGGGAACCGGATCAGGGGAATATCGTTGGGTATTCCGGTTTTCATGACGTTCCAATCGTCCAGTTTCCCTGCAAAAAGGGCTTTAATATCGCTCATGCGGACGACCTCCCCCAGTTGCCTGCCGGTCAGGTTAGGGTAAAAAGGAACCGAGACAAACCCGCCTATCATGATGGCCAGGTCGGCGATAATCCAATGGGCGCAGTTTTTGGACACAATCCCTACGTGATCTCCCGGCTGGAGTCCCAATCGCTGCAGCGCAGCGGCGACTTTCCGGGCCTGCCGTCCTGCTTCCGCCCAGGAGGTAATTTCCCAGGTTTCTCCCATCGGTTGGCGCAGGAACGGCGCATCCGGTTTTTCCTTTTCCCAGTGATGGAAATAGTCCAATACCGTTTTCAAAGAATGGGTTTCAAGGTCCATTGATGCCAAATTGGAAGAACAAGGTATTTAATTTTGACCATTTTTGCGTAGTATTAAAGTAGCGCAACTTCGCAACCCCGCAACTCCGTAACTTCGCAACTTTAAATCGCATACTGCTGCCCGTACAGCCGTTGCCCGCCGTCGACGTAAAGGGTTTCCCCGGTGATATAAGCGGCCATAGGGCTGGCAAGAAAAAGCGTTGCCCATGCGATCTCATCGGTGGAACCCAGCCGTTTCATAGGGATGGTGTCTTCGATCCCTTTGACCAGTTCACGAGGGTATTGCTCGAGCCCGGAGGATTTAATGATGCCCGGGGCGACGGCATTGATGCGGATGTTGTATTTCATCCATTCGATGGCGAGGGTTTTGGTGAGGTTGTCGACGCCTGCCCGGGCGGCGCCGGTATGCGCCATGCCGGGCACCCCCCGGAAGACGTTGACGATAATATTGATAATATTTCCCGATCGCTGCGGGATGAAGAAGGTTCGCGCCATCATCTGGGTCGCAAACCAGGTTCCGTTGAGGTTGTTGTTGATCACAGCGAGCCACCCTTTTTCGGAAATGTCCTCCGCAGGGGAAGGGAATTGCCCCCCGGCATTGTTGACCAGCAGATCCAGGCGCCCTTCGGCGTCTTTGATGCGGAATGCCATTTGTTTGACCTGCTCCGTATCCCGGATGTCGCAAACGATATAATCGCAGGGGCCGTAGGCGCTTAGTTTTTCGACGGCGGCCTGAAGTTTTTCTTCTTTCCGGGAGGCGATATAGACTTTGGCCCCAAGCCGGAGGAGTTGTTCGCTGATTGAAAATCCGATGCCGGAACCTCCTCCGGTGACGAGGGCGGTTTTTCCATTAAATAATCCGTTGGTAAACATAACGCGCTGTATTTGATCTTTTTAAAAATAGGCAGCTTCCGGTTAAACTGTGGTGGTGGAGGTTGTCCTCTTTTTTTCATCCCATGCTGGGGCATTTTTGGGGATTTGCCGCTGCAATTGGCGCAAAAAGCGGTGGTAGTGGACTTCAATTGCGTGGCGTTTACTGGGTAGAAACGCTCTTTGAATGTAGTCCGCGTCCCGTTCGGCCAATGCCTGGATATTCGAAGGCATTGCCCATCGCCCCATAACGTAGTTGGCAGCCAGCTTGGCTTGATAGTCGCTCAGCGGCCAGATGGCGCCCTGGGGCTGGAACAACCCGATAAAGACCAGCGTAGGGTGCTCCGGATGGAACATCCGAAGGTACAAGGGAATGCGGGTAGCTTCTTCATAGCTGATCAGGTGCTTGTCGAAGAAAGGGAACACCATTTTATAACCGGTAGCGGCAACAATAGTGTCAAAATCTTCCTTCAGGCCATCGCTGAATGTTACCGTGGCGCCCTCGACCCCGGCAATGGCCCGCCGTGGATGCACCTTGCCGTGGCGGATACGGTACAAAAGCTCGGAATTAAGGGTAGGGTGGGCCTTGACGGTAGGGAAATCCGGTTTTTCCAATCCGTACTCCTCAAACCGTCCGACCTGAAGCCAAAGTACGATCTGCCGGACGGGCTCCGCCATCCAGGAAGGCAGCCAGGACATGGCCGCGTTAAAGGTATCCGTCGGCCTCCCTAAAAAGAACTTGGGAATGATATACTGAGGAGTCCGGATACTGATGGCTACATGTGCCGCTACGCGACTGATCTCTACGGCGCAATCGCAGGCAGAATTGCCCGCCCCGATGACCAATACCCGCTGGTTTTGGAACGGCTGATTGGTTTTGTAGGAATGGGCGTGCAGGTAGTTCCCGGCAAAGGCGCCCGGCAGATCCGGGTGTTGCGGGACGGAGTGGTGCCCATTGGAAACAAAAAGAAAGTCAAATTCCTCAGGCGCTCCGTTGTCTGGAGTCAGCAGCCAGCGTTGGTCGGGCAGTTTTTCGGCGTTGACGATCCGGGTTTGGAAACGGATATAGGGATACAGCCCGAAATGCCGGGCGTACGACCGGAAGTAAGCCAGCAATTGCTGATGGGAAGGGTAGTCGGGGTAATCGGCGGGCATAGGGAAATCGAGGTATTCCGACATGGACTTCGAGCTGATAATATGCGTTGTTTCGCATACGCTGGAGTGAGATTCCTCCGGGGAATAGATCCAATTCCCCCCAACATCGCTGTTTTGCTCAAAACACACCACGTCCTGAATGCCCGCCTGAAGAAGGTTTTTAATGGCGGTAATGCCGGAGCACCCGGCGCCGATAACTGCAACCCGCATGAACAGATCGTTTTATTTGCAATAGAATAGATACTGGAAACATGCCGTAATATTCGCGACTTTGGCCGACATAGCCTAACCCACAGCAAACGAACCTATGCTTTCTGCGTTTTTTGGCGAAACTGGAGGAAGGTAAGCCCGCTTTGCTGTTTGAAAAACCGGCTGAAATGTGCCGGGTCGTGGAATCCCAGGTCGTAGGCGGCTTCCTGGAGGGAAACGCCTCTTTGCGAGGCTTTGCGCCGGGCTTCCAGAAACAGGCGGTCCAGAATAAGCGTTTTGGCAGGCTTTCCGGAGGTTTTTTTCAGCACTTCGTTCAGGTAGCCCGTACTCAGGCCGATTTCCTTGGCGTAAAAAGCTGTCCGGTGCTGATGGCGGAAATGGGTTTCCAGGAGCCGGTTGAATTGCATCAAGATGGAATGATGCGAAGAAAAAAATGGGTTTGAGGGGCTGTTGATTCGGTCTGAAAGCCGATGGATCTGCCGGAGCAGGACGCGAACGTACCCGGAGATGAATGCGCTCGCAACCTGCTGATTGTCTTCCTGCATCCGGAGCAAGGCTTCGAATACAGGGGTCGTCTTGGCGAAAAATTCTTCGTCGGTAGACAAGACCCGGCCTCCCAGATGGGAAAAAACCTCCAAATCCTTTTGTATACCCATCTCCGGTTCTATAGGTGCAAGCAGATCGCGGTGCAAAGCGGCGGCCCATCCCCTGGCATCTTTTTCGAAATGGCAGCGCAGCAAAGTTCCTGGCAGTATACAAATTATAGTTCCTGCGCTCATGGTAGAAGGGGCAAGGTCCAGAAAAGCCGCTGCTACACCCTGCGTGAGCCAGATTATCCCAATATGTTCCGGGTCAAAGGCAAATTCAGCGTTGCTTTTTTTATTTTCTGCCTCGGAGGCGATCCGGATGGCCCAGTATGGAAGGTTCACAAAACAGATTTTTAGATTAAATCGGGAGTATTTTAAGAACAAAATTCCAAATTAAATCGGTTCGGCCGGGAATTGACTCAAGCCGGCGCACCAGTCGAGAGGCCGGGATCGAAAACAACGAAACGATAAGGAATAAAATTCGGCAAATCTTTAATAAATATAAATTTAATTATTTTTAATATTTTTTTTGACTCCAAAAAAATTTCTTTTTCTTTACCAAACCAAATTTTTTCTCACAACCAAAAACAGTTTGAACCATGGAGCGTCGTATTACTTTTTATCTAAGTTTTTTATTGATTCTCGCTTTGGGCTTTGTTTCCTGCCAGGTAGATAGCCTGAATCCCGACGAAGTCGTGTCCCAGGATGTCATTAACCAGGTGTACCGCCTTGGCTTTAATCCGGACGGTATCAAAAAAGTTGAAGAAGGCTACCTCGTCGAGCGCGACATCATCCTCACCGAGGAACTGCTCAACAGTACGCCGGAAGATCACCGCGTTCCCAACATGGAGCAGTACCGCACCACTAACCTGGTGAATGCAGGCAGCGGACGGTTGATCAAAATTTATGCGCCTGTTGGGGGTACCAAAGGCTATAGCGCCGGGATGATCGCCGGTTTGGACGAGGCTATTGCCCGTTACAATGCACAAGGCCTTACCATTACTTTCCAAAGGATTACTACCAGTACCGGAGCGAATATCGTTATGTCCCGGTTAAGCAAAATTCAGGAAAATCAGGGAGTTCTTGGTTCTGCCGGCTTCCCTACGTCTGCCGGAAACCCTTACGGTACCATCAAGATGAGCGGGGTTCTGGAATCAAAATACGGCCTCAGCACCGGCGGCATCGCCACGATCATCGCGCATGAAATGGGCCATTGCATCGGCTTCCGCCATACGGATTATTACAACCGGGCAATCAGCTGCGGCGGTTCGGCAAGCGATGAAGGCGATGGTGGTGTTGGCGCTATCCTGATCCCTGGCACTCCGTCTACCGCAACCCTTTCCGCAAAATCCTGGATGCTGGCTTGCACCGACGGCGGCGACCGTCCGTTCAACACCGACGACCGCACGGCATTGAATTACCTATACTAGGAGCGAACGTATCGCAGAAAATTTTCGCCGGAAGGGCGGCGCGCAACATGCGCGCCGCCCTTCCGCGTTTAATGCACCACGATCCGTCCGGTTTGCTTTCGTTCCCCATTTCGCTGGATCTCATAAAAATAAATCCCCGCCGCCAGATTGGCCAGGCCAATATCTTGCAGCTCAGCGATCAGGTCTTCCTCCGCTACCGTCCTGCCCAGGCTGTCGTACAACCGGAAGCGGGCGTCTTTAGGGATTTTGCTCAGGACAAGCAGTTCCCCATCCTGCCTGACCGGGTTGGGGAATAACAAAAACCGGTCGCCGCCGATGTATACCAGAAGGTTTTCGTCGGCATAGAGGGTTCTCCCATCCGTCAGGGAGATCCTTGCCCGGTAGAAATTATAGCCGTCCTGTAAACTCATGTCCTCCTTCAGAATGGTCTCTCCAAACTGGTCCAGGACGGCAAGCGGCGCGTATTGGCCGTTGATCTTTTTTTCAAAGGCGACCTGTTTTACCAGAAATGGCGCTCCCAATTCCAGCTTCAACTCGGCGTTATCGCCGCGCAGGGTAGCAAGGAAATTCCGGATATAACAGCCGGGGCTTTGGAAGTCGGCCCTAAGGGTTGGGCTCCGGATACCGGTCTTGCCTCCTTCGAGCAGCGGGGCGACCGCAAAGTAAGGCGAAGGGAACAGGCTTTTGGCTAAAAAAGCAGCCGTATCGGCGGCTTGCCGGGTTGGACGCATCGCCCCCGATACATAGGAATAGAGTTGATATTGGCCAATTCCTCCGGCCTTTTCCCAATACCAAAGCAAGGAATCCGGACAGTCCAGGGCCAGCGCCGGCTTGAGCGGTTTGGAGATCGCAAAGGTATCCGACAGCACCGTGCCGGCAGGGGTTTTCATGCGAAGTTGCGCCAAAGCGGTGGTGTCCGGAACCTGCCAGCGGAAATAGCCTGTGGCAAGGTCTGCTTCCCCGGTTACGGGTATCCATGCCGAACTCCCGGCAAAAGCATATTCCAGCGTTCCCATTTCGCCTTGTATGGTGCTCTCCCACCGCACCGGGACCGGTTTTCCCGCTTCAGCATGATCCGAGCCCGTGGGAAACGTCCATCGGAAGGTATTTGGAGTATCCCAGTCGTAGACCAGATAAAAATCCTGGGCGCTTCGGGGAAGACCAGACGCGCCGACCCTGAGGGCATACGTTCCCGGGGCGGGGCGGGCCAGTGAGATCTGCTCCTGGTTGTTGCGGTTGTCGATGCCTCTACGGGCGGGCGCGGCAAGGGAATCCGGGTTGGGGAATGCGCTCAGGACCCAGGGAAGCCAAACCGTATCGCCCTGGACGAGGGACAAGTCGAGGTCGTTTACGAGGGCTTTGCTGGAATTGACAAGTGCAGGCGGGTCGGTCCAGGCCAGCGTGGCCCGGAAGTTGACGGCGCCGGGAGGTATCCGGATTTGGAATTCGGTTTCACCTTCAGGCTCGAGTTTACCGTGGAAGACCTGCTGTTTATAGATCAGTTCTACCGCTTTGGCTGCCTGAATACTGCCGTATCCAGAGGTGTAATCAGGGCCCTCCGGTCCAAGGTCGCGGGCGGTGTTCATGAAGACAGCCCGGATAAGGGCTGCAGGAGGCAGTGAGTCGGAGTGCAGCTCTTGATAGGCTTGCTGGACTAACATTGAGACTCCCGATGCCAGGGCTGCGGCGCCCGAGCTCCCATCCTGACCGAATGCGACCAGTTCGGGCTTGACCCGCCCGTCGAAAGCAGGCCCCCGGGAACTCAAGGTTTCAACCTGGTAGAAGGAGTCGATGGCCCCTACGGTCAGGAGGTTTTTAGCCATTTTAAACGTACCTGTAAGGTTGGCAAAGCCTGGTACGCCGGCGTAAGGCCCCGAAGGGCTGGCACTGGCCCCGATATTTCCGGAGGAGAACACATGCAGCAGGGTAGGGTTGCGGAAAACGAGGTCGTCATAGGCGCGCGCTTCGGCCCCGTAGTAGTTTTCGATCCCCAGCCCGTAGGAGTGGTTTTGCACGGCGATGCCGGACTGGCTATAGTAGGTCTCCGGCTCGGGCATCAGGTTGAAAAAACTGGCGGAAGATATCCTGGCGCCGGGGGCGGCGCCTTTTCCGGTATAGAAGGAATTACCCGCCCCGGCAATAATGGTGGCCATGGTAGTGGCATGGGTGGCCGTTGCAGCGGTGGATATTCCCGACGAAATATAGCGATCCCGGAAATCAATATCGGTGCTGTCGGGCCGGTATTCTTTCAGCGATACGGTTAAATCCCGGCCGGTAAGATTGGGGTTCTGGTGATGAATGAAATTGACTTGATTCACCGACAGGTCGAAGTTGGGTACTGCCAATTCCATCGTTGGCGCAGCCGGCCGGACGTCGATAAAGGAAACCCAGGGCGAGGGCAGCAAAAACTCCTTTATTTGCCGTTCCGATGCATTTAAAAGCGCCGATTGGTATTCCGGATATATTGCTATCAGGGCTTTGGACAAACCGGACCGATCCAGGTCTGCTTTCAGCGCCTGCAGGTTGGTTGTATGGACGATGACCTGCACGCGTTCCCGGGGTTGGCGGGCTATCCGTTGCGCCCACCCGGTGGCCAGTTTCCATTGGTCGTTGGCGGGGAGGATCAGGGAAAAGCGCTCGCCCCAAGCACTCCGGAATGCTTCCGGGGCGCTGACGGAAAGGATACAGAATAAGCTGTCCAGTTCCCTTTCGAGGGTCCAGGAACTATCCGGCAGGATCATTTGATGCTTTCTCCGGGCAAGGTAGAACCGGTGTCCCGGTAACCAGCTTTCGGCGCCAGACCGGAGGCTTCCGGCTTCCACATTGCCAGGATGCAGCGCAAAAAGAGACCGGTAGTTCTTTTCTGTTTCAGGGGGTTGAGCCTGAAGGGATATCCCCAAAAAAAGAAGGATTGCTGCCCAGGCAAAGCAGGGCTTACATGAAAAACGCCGGTCAAAAAAAACGATCATGTCTATGCGGGTTTTGACGATCAAGGTATTAAAGATTTTTTCAAATAAGAGTGGCAGTGTTCCTTACCGGGTACTGTTTTTCGCATTGCGCCGGGAATGCGACTAAAGTCAGTTGGTTTTCGGCATTTTTCGTTAAAAATCATCGCAACCAACCGGCTTGTGAACGGTTTTAAAGTGGTATTTTTGCAGGAATCTCCTAACCAATTTGAGAATAAACGCAAGATGAAAAAAACAGCTGTTTTCGATCAATTTGAGCGCAGGCATATAGGTCCAAACTCCGCTGAACTCGCTGAAATGCTGGGCTCGATCGGGGCGGAATCCCTGGATCAACTCATTGAGGAGACCGTACCCTCCGGGATCCGGTTGAAACGCCCCCTGCATTTGCCCGAACCATTGTCTGAGTATGAATATTTGCAGGAACTTCGCCATATCGCTGCGCAAAACAAGGTTTTCAAAAGCTACATCGGGCTGGGATACTACGGAACCATCACCCCGTCGGTCATTGCCCGCAATATTTTTCACAATCCCGGGTGGTATACCCAATACACCCCCTATCAGGCGGAGATCGCGCAAGGGCGGTTGGAGGCTCTGCTGAACTTCCAGACTATGGTTAGCGATTTGACCGGCCTTCCCATTGCCAACGCTTCGCTGCTGGACGAAGGCACTGCCGCCGCAGAGGCGATGGCGATGTTTTATGGCCAGAAAAACAAGAAAGGCAAAGGCGAAGCCGCCAACGAGTTTCTGGTTTCGGATCAGGTTTTTCCGCAAACGATCGACGTGTTGTTTACGCGAGCCAAGCCGCTGGGGATCAAAGTGGTCGTCCAGGATTGGAAATCCTTTGAATTTACGGATAAGACTTTTGGCATCCTTCTTCAGTATCCCGATGCCCGGGGAGTGGTGGACGATTACCGGGCTCTCGCAGAAAAAGCCCGCGCTCATGAGGTCTATGTAACGGTTGCTGCAGATATTTTGAGCCTTACGTTGCTAACGCCTCCAGGCGAATGGGGCGCCGACGCAGCAGTGGGAAACACCCAGCGCTTTGGCGTACCCATAGGATATGGAGGGCCGCACGCGGCGTATTTTGCCACCCGGGATGATTTCAAGCGGGTGATCCCGGGCCGGATCATCGGCGTTTCGCTGGATGCGCAAGGGAAAAGAGCGCTGCGGATGGCCCTTCAAACCCGCGAGCAGCATATCCGCAGGGAAAAGGCTACCTCCAATATCTGCACTGCTCAGGCCCTGTTGGCTACCATGGCAGGCATGTATGCGGTATACCACGGGCCGGAAGGGATCAAGGCTATTGCGCTCCGGGTGCATACCCTGGCGCAGATCCTGGACCGGAACCTCCGCGCGCTGGGCTTTGATCAGACCAATGCCCATTTCTTCGACACCCTTCGCATTGCCTCCGACCCGGCAATGGATGACCGCATCAAAGCGGCTGCCCTCAGCGCCGGGATGAATTTCTATTACACCGACAACGCCATTCAAATCACGCTGGACGAAACAACGATGTTGCGGGACGTCGAGGCGATCGTGCGGGTGTTTGAGGAAGTTAAAGGGGCTGACCACCACTTTGATTCTGCAGAACCTGCCCAGGATCAATTCCCTTCCGCTCTTCGCCGGGATTCGGATTTCCTGACGCATGCCGTATTCCACAGCTACCATACAGAAAGCAACATGATGCGCTACATCAAGCGCCTGGAGAATAAGGATCTTTCACTTACCCATTCCATGATTTCCCTGGGATCCTGCACGATGAAGCTCAATGCCGCAACGGAAATGATCCCGGTGAGCTGGCCCGAGTTTGCGGATATTCACCCTTTTGCTCCGATCGATCAAACGCTGGGGTACCAGCAAATTTTCCGGGAGTTGGAGGCCTGGCTTTGCGAAGTGACCGGGTTCACTGCTTGTTCGCTCCAACCTAATTCAGGCGCACAAGGCGAATATACGGGTCTGCTGACGATCCGCGCTTTCCACGAAGCGCAGGGCAATAGCCAACGAAACGTGGCGCTGATTCCTTCTTCCGCCCATGGCACCAACCCGGCCAGCGCAGTGATGGCCGGCATGGAGGTCGTTGTCGTTAACTGCGACGAGCATGGAAACATTGACCTGGAAGACCTGAACGCGAAAGCCGTCCTCCACAGCGATAACCTGGCTGCGCTGATGGTCACCTACCCTTCTACCCACGGCGTTTTTGAAACCAGTATCCGGGAAGTGTGCGATATCATTCACCGGCATGGGGGAAAAGTATACATGGACGGCGCCAATATGAACGCGCAGGTCGGCCTGACCAGCCCGGCGGAAATCGGCGCAGATGTGTGCCACCTGAACCTGCACAAGACCTTTGCGATCCCGCACGGCGGCGGCGGCCCGGGCATGGGCCCTATTTGCGTGAACGACAGCCTCAAGCCCTTCCTGCCCGGACATGCGCTGGTGCACACCGGCGGCGGAAAGGGGATTCACGCTGTTTCTTCCGCTCCCTGGGGAAGCGCGTCCATCTTGCTGATCAGCTATGGGTATGTCCGGATGTTGGGCGCTGAAGGGCTCACGAATGCTACCAAATACGCTATCCTCAATGCCAATTACATCAAATCCCGCCTGGAACCGGCTTTCCATGCGCTTTACGTCGGGGAACACGGCCGTAGCGCCCATGAATTGATCGTGGACTTACGCCCGTTCAAAGCGCTGGTCAGCGCGGAAGACGTCGCCAAACGCCTCATGGACTATGGATTCCACGCGCCGACGCTTTCCTTCCCGGTAGCCGGAACGATCATGATCGAACCAACGGAAAGCGAAAGCAAAGACGAACTCGACCGCTTCTGCCAGGCGTTGCTTCAAATCGGAAAAGAAATTGACGAGATCGCCCGCGGAGAGGCAGACCTTCAAAACAACGTGCTCCATAACGCTCCGCATACAGCGGAAACCGTCGCCAGCGATTCCTGGGTGTATCCTTATGGCCGTGAAAAAGCGGCTTACCCGCTTCCGTACCTGCGCCAAGGCTTCAAGTTCTGGCCTTCCGTAAGCCGGATCGACAGCGCCTACGGCGACCGAAACCTCATTTGTACCTGTCCGCCGATCGAGGCGTATCAGGAAGCTTAAAAAGTTGCGAAGTTGCGAAGTTACGAGGTTGCGAAGAAGGGAATCTGTAACCCCGCAACCTCGCAACCTCGCAACCTCGCAACCTCGCAACCTCGCAACCTCTCAACTTCAAAAAAATGATCATCATTACCGGCGCCGCAGGATTTATAGGCAGTTGTATGGTGCGCAAGCTCAACGACCAGGGGCATATGAACCTGCTTGTTGTAGATGATTTTTCCAGAGAGGACAAAAACCGCAACCTGCTTCATAAAAATTATATTGCCCGGGTGCATCGGGACGACCTCTTTTCCTGGATCGACCGGATGCACAAAAGCATTGAATTCGTTTTTCACCTGGGAGCCCGCACGGATACGACCGAAAAAGACACGGCCATTTTTGACCGGCTCAACCTGCATTATTCTCAGGAGGTGTGGAAGCGGTGCGCTCAATATGGGATCCCTTTGGTGTATGCCTCCAGCGCTGCAACGTATGGCCTTGGGGAGCTTGGATATGACGACCGGCACGATATCGTCGGCCGCCTTCATCCTCTGAACCCATACGGCGTCTCCAAAAACGATTTCGACATCTGGGCGCTGGAACAGGAAAAAGCGCCTCCTTTTTGGGCAGGATTGAAGTTTTTCAACGTCTATGGACCCAATGAATATCACAAAGGCAGGATGGCTTCCGTGATTTTTCATACGGTCAGGCAGATCAAAGCTACCGGAGGCATGAAGCTGTTCCGGTCGCATCGGCCGGATTTTGCCGACGGCGCTCAAAGCCGGGACTTTATTTATGTCAAGGACGTTCTGGACATCCAGTATTTCCTGTATAAAAACCGGAAGCATAGTGGATTGTACAATGTAGGGACCGGAAATGCCCGAACCTTCCTCGATCTCGCTACCAATACTTTTTTGGCTATGGGGCTGGACCCCAACATTTCCTTTGTCGATACTCCCGAGGATATTCGCGACACCTACCAGTATTTTACGGAGGCGAACATGCAAAAGCTACGAAGCATCGGATACGACCAGCCGTTCTACTCGCTGGAGGATGGTATCCGCGAGTATGTGCAGCAATACTTGCTGGAGGAAAAGCTTTTTTAAATTATTAGACTTATTGCGGCAAGTTTATTCTTCTTTCTGCACAGGATTCATGCCTGCGTAATAGATGAGCATCCATTTCCCATCCATCCGGGAGAAGCGCCGGAGCAGGGCATAATCGCCGCTTTGGTGAACGATGCGTTCAATGATCAGGTCTTCTCCAAAACCGGCCAGTTCCTGCTTGAAGGTACCTTTGGAAAAATCGACCGGGCGGTGAATTATCCAGTTTTCTTTTTCCCAGCGAAACGTTTGGAGGTTGACGTCCCTGCTAAGCGCATTATCCGGCATGCCTTCCAGCGGGAAAACAATGCGCTCTAACTGGAAGGTGGAATCCTGATGAAAGCGGGTATAGAACCGGCCAAAATCTTCTTTTCGGCTTTCATTCCGAAGCGGGTTGTTTTCGCATGCGGCCAGGAATAGCAAAGCGAGGAGTAGCATACCCGGCAGGGTAAAACGAATCGTGCGTTTCATGTAGTTGCGATTGAGTCGGTCAATAAATCCAATGCAAGTTGCGCCAGCCCGGTTTCGGAAGGGGCTGCCGGAAGGAATATCTTCGGCACGCCCAGGCGGATCAGTTCCTTTTGGGTGCTTTCGCCAATAGCGACGACCAGTTGGTGGGGTTTTAAGGAGTAAGCCGAAAAAAACGCCCTTGCATTCAAAGGGCTGGTTAGGATCAAAAGGTTTGATTCCGGGACACTAAAGGAAGACCGGATGCGGTTGCTGTATACTGTCAGATCTATAACACAAGTACCTGGCGCCAGGTAGGGCTGAATACTTCTGCGCGAGTGTTCTGCCTGGGGGAACAAGACCCGCTGCCCTTTACACCGGGATGCGAACGCATACCCGGCCTGGCTGGGGTGGCCATTGCCGGTAAAATCAACTACTTTTCCTGCGGCTTCTAATGCCTGGGCTGTTCCCGCTCCCAGGGCTGCCCAAAGCATGTTTTCAGGAAGCGAAATGCCAAGGTTTTGGATTTGGGAGAAGAAGAACCGTACTCCCTGCTTGCTTGAAAAAAAAATCCAGTCTGTATCCGGAACCGTGTCAAAAGGAATAGGGGAGAATTCCAGCAGGGATTCTCCCGCGATCTCAATATCCGGATAGGAAGCAAACAATGCACGAAAATTACTTTCCGCAGTCAGTTCCCTGCTGATAAAAATGCGCTTCATGTACGTGAGAATGCGGTAGCTAAGCAGATTGTTGCACGGTTGATGCGAATTTCTGTCAATGAATTAAAGAGAACTCGCCCTGGATGGAGCGCAGGTTGCCGTCGGCAAGTTGCACTACCGCGGCGTAAACATAAACGCCGGTTTCCAGGAGTTGCCCCCGGTGTTTGCCGTCCCAGCCGTTGTTTTCGGAATTGGGGGCGATATCGCGGGATTCGTGGACCATTAACCCCCAGCGGTTAAAGATTCTCAGCGATTTGATCATATGCACCTGGCGGGTGTCGGCATATATCGTCAGCCGGTCGTTGATGCCGTCCCCATCTGGGGAAAAAGCCGTAGGGACGAAAATGGCTGTTTCGCGGTTTAGCTTAATAATGATGGATGCGCCATCAGAACACCCGAAAATATCAGTAATTTTGAGCAGCAAGGTTTCGTTTTCAAGTGCCGTCAGGATGGGGCGAAGGCAATCGTCGCAGCTTAGATGGGTTGCAGGCGACCATTCCAATTTCCCAACCAGGGTTAAGGGGATATTAAGTACGGGCTCGACAGGGTATTTCTCCCCGAGATCCAGCTTAACAGAGGGTGTTAGTTCCACCATTCTGGAATAGCGTGCAGGCATGAGGAAAGACTGCTGAATGATACAGCCGTTAGCATCCCTCGTATATAACGGGTACGTTTCTCCGGGCCGGAGTTGGTCGAAAAGGGATTGATCCTGGAAATTTTTTCCATCAATAGAATAGGAATAAGGCGGCACCCCTCCTTTGGCGCTTAGTACCAGGAAAGCGCCCCGCAAATCCCTGCAATCGAAGGCCACTTCGGCAAGCGGAGGCGGTTCTTTTATGGTTACGGAGGTATCGGTAAAACAATTGTTCCGGTCTTTGATGGTAAGGGGGAAGTCGCCGGCCGGAAGCCCGCTCAACCGGGTGGTATCTCCGGCCCAGCCTTTCCAGTCAAAGCGGTAAGGGGCGGCGCCGCCGCTTACTTCCACTTCGATTTGCCCATCCTGGAAGCCTGCACAACTCAGGTCTTTTTTGCGAATAATGGTTTTTAGAGAATAATGCCGGATCTGAGCGGACCCCTGCACGATTCCTTCGCAAAATATGTCCCGGAACCCTGTTATGGTAAGGACGCCTTCATCCATGACCGGAAGGAGATACGTTCTGTCGGGGATGTTTTTTACGGTATCTCTCTTCGTTCCGATCGTGAAGGAAAACGAAAAAGGAGGTTCGCCGGTAAAGGTAATCGGAATATGGGCGGTATCTCCCTGGCAAACATCCCTGTGGCTTTGTATGGAAAGGACCGGGGGCGGTCTGCGGGAAACCTTAACCGTACTGGTGTTTTTTCGCCCGCAGGCGTCTGTAATCGTAAGCCCAACGGTGGTGTCGGCCCGGGGTTGCAGCACGAGAAAACTTGTCGTGTCTCCGGTAGACCAAAGGTATGTATAGCCCGGAACGCCGCCCTCTGCGCTGGTTTCTACCCGGATAGATTCTCCGATGCAGATCGTTTGGTTCTCCACTCCGGAAACTAGCGGAGGAGGGTCTTCGATATAAAGCCGCGCGGTATCGCTGATGCACGAGCAGGGAAAATCCAGTTCCAACACAATACTTTCAACGGATTCCTGGCGGTTATCGATAAGTATTTCAATGGGAACAGGAGCTTCGGCGGCGCCGGCGGGAATGGTGACGGTTTTGGGAAGCGGCTGAAAATCCTGGCCCTGGATAGCAGTACTGGCCGATGAGACCCTGAGTCCGATAGTAAGCGGTAGATCGGTTTTTTCACCAGGCCGGCGGCGGGCAAGAAAATACCCGGTATTGCAACCTTCCAAAACCGTGTCTTGTCCGTTGGTGGATCCGACAGCCAGATTGATATTCCCTCCGATATTGAAACTTTCGGCTTCCAGGAAGACGGCGGAGTCGTAATTGCCGTCACTGACATCGGCGATGACCAGCCTGAGGTGATAGGTTTGGCAGGGAATCAGTTTCAGGGTGGCGGTCATTGGCTTGGTAAAGCCGTCGAATTCGATCAATCCGAGGTTGGGGGTTTGTTTCCATTCGATCTGGCAGCGTTCGGCATCCCGTCGGGGTTCGTTCCGAACGAACAAGGAATCGTTTTTAAGATGGTTGATATTGTTGATGGAAACATACTCCCTGCCGCCGGGAACCAGGGCTACGTTCTGGGAATTGTTACTGAAAGGCCCGCTAATACCAGGGCCGCTAACGAAAAAACCGAACACGTCGTTAAAGGAGGTGCCGACAAACTCGCAATACTCCTCTGAGGCAAATACATACCGGAAAGTGACAATGCTATCGAGAGGCACAAAGTCGAATTCTACCCCCACGGCATCAAAAATGGGCGCTGAAGTGAGGATGCGAAGATCGCCATCTCCGGAAGCGTCTTTGAAATCGCCCCCTTCGTCGCCTTTTTCATTTGGCCCTTCGGCATTTCCTACCGGCCCGGTGGCCAGGAGAATACCCCGTTCAATCCCGATGATGTTTTCCCCTTGTTCGAAGTAGCCGATTCCTTTTTTATTTCCGATGGATTTGATCTTGCTGACGTTTTTGCAAGCCCCACCCACAAAAATGTCCTGAATAAGCGCATCGACGGGGAAACGGTCTGAGGTGCGTATGCCGGCAAGTGGAGGAGGCGCCCCATCGGGGGCAGGGCAGTCTCCCGGATAGGAGAACGCAATCCAACTCCAAAGCAGCCACGTTAGGGACATATTGGCGAAATTATAAGAAAATTCAGTTGGAGAATAGGACGCTCACACAACAAAAACGCGATTATCCGGACGAAGATTTTCGAAAGATAAAAAAGACTTCGCCTTTTTTTCAAGGGTAATGGCGTAAGTCTGTATATTTGCAGCACATCCCCCCTTTTTTTATTCTTTTATTAGGATTATTTTTATATTATCTTGTACCCAGAATCCTGACGGGCGAACATATGCCTTCCGGTTTCTGAAACAAGACCTTGTCTATAAGCCGGGTATACCAATCATTGACGACACCTTGCCCCACTCTTGTTTGCCGTTAACAGTCCCCGGACTGAACCATTTTGCCATAGTCTCAAATTATAATCTCTATGATCCACCTTCGACATTTTTTCGTTTTGTTTTTTTTCGCCTGGGTAAGCGGTCAGGCGATTGGCCAATCGGCCTGGAAGTGCGGTACGGATACCCGCATCTCTTTGGAAGGGACTTCCGAAACGAGCGTTCTGACTTGCGCAGAGGACGGACGCCCAAGCATCCTTACCTTTAAATCCAGTTCTTCCGCTTTGCCTTACTCCCTTATCGTTACCGATGAGGCGGGCATTATTCATCTGGTGACCAACCGGCTTTCCATCGATTTTGATCAGTTTGCCATTGGGAATTACCGCGTGTATGTTTTATCCTATTTAGGGCACATGTCGGCAAAGGCCGGCCTGAATATTAACAAAGATCCCCTGGGGAAACTTTGCTACGGCCTTTCTGCCAACTATATCAGGGTGGGCCACCTTACTCCCAACGGGGGCCAGATCCAGTTTGCCGGCGGAGGGACTTCCCGGCTGGTCTGTACCAATAACGAAAAGCCCGATGTGCTTGCCTTCCTTACAACCAGTACGGATCCCCAGTACCGGTTTTTCCTTACCGATGAGAATAATGTGCTGCTCGAAGTACTCGACGGCAATTCCATGGATTTTAATTTGGCAGAAGGCGTTCGCCGGATTTGGGGCGCTTCCTTTGTTGGAGACATCTCCGTTCAGCCCGGAGAAGTCCTTACCGAAGCGTTGATAGCCTCAGAGTGTTTTGGCTTATCCGGTAACTTTCTGGAAGTGATTCCCACCCAGCCTCAGGGAGGTCAGATTTCGTTCAATGGTCTGGGGACGCGGATTGAACAGTGCAGCAACGACGATCGAAACGCCGTCTTCCCCCTCAGTTCGACGTCATCTTCCCTCGCCTCGTACCTTTATCTCCTTACCGATGGGGAAAACAGGCTGATCCGGGTCCTGGATGAGGCCCGTTTAGACGCTTCGGCGTTGGTAGCGGGTAATTACCGCATTTGGGGTATGTCCTACCTTGGAATTACGGCCCTTTCCCCCGGAATACAGGTGACCGAAGCGGCGCTCAGCGACGATTGCTTTGAATTGTCCGGCAACTTTCTGGAGCTGGAGATCTTCGATCTCGACCCAGGCGCCATCCGCACGCAGAATAATGAAACCCGGAAGGTTCTTTGCCTGAATGACAGCGAAGAAGATAAGCTGGGATTTCTGGTTACGCCTTTTCCCGGGTTTGAATACGCGCTGGTGATTACCGACGAGAACAATCAAATCGTTTCCCTGGCCAGCGCGGCTTCTGCGGTCGATTTTGCCGCCCTCCCCGGAAATAAATACCGTGTGTACGGACTTGCCTACCAGGGCAATCTCCTGATTGCCTCAGGAACGGTTCTTGGCAACCAGCCTCTTGCCGAGGGGTGTTTTGCCATAACTTCCAGCTTTGTGGAAGTAGAAAAGAAAAACCCGGATGGGGGGACCGTCAAACTGGAAGACGGGACCGATAGCATTCATCTCTGCTATCTTTCCGGAAACACCCCCGGCGGACTCCGGCTTACGACAACTGGAAAGAACGGCGAGAATTACCTTTTCCTTCTTACCGACAACAACGACAATATCCAAACTATTTCCGCCGACGGACAGTTTGACCTGGGAAGCTTCCCAGGCGGAACTTACCGGATTTATGGGTTGTCCTATACCGGGGCGCTGTCTTTCCCATCCGGAGCCAACGTCAACAATACCAATTTCTCCAATGAGTGCGCCGACTTGTCGGATAATTTTGTAACCGTAACAAAAACGAATCTGGACGGCGCTTCCATTTCTTTCCAGGACGAAAGCTCCGAAGCGTTGTTGTGTACCGACGGTTCCGGGGTTGCCGGGGTTAATCTGGCGAATACGGCGGTAATCGTTCAGCAATACGCCTACTTGCTGACGGATTCTAACAATAAGGTGCTCCGGATTTTCAATGCGGATAACCGGGTGACGCTGAATAAAGACGAAGAAGGGGATTTCCGCGTTTGGGGCATAGCGTATAGCGGGACCCTCCTTACCCAGATTGGAAGCAATCTGGAGCAAACGATCCATAGCGATCAGTGTTTCGAAGTGTCGAAGAATTTCGTTGTGCTTAAGCGGCGCAATGTAGAAGGAGGAGCGGTGCAACTGGCCGGAAATGCCGCTTCTTTCCTGGGGTGTTTTGATGGGGTAGGCAGTTCGCCGGCATTGGAAGCGCAATTTTCCCGCAACCCGATTGGCGAAAAGTCTGTTTTCCTGGTCACCGACGCCAACAACGTCGTTCGCGCTATTAGCCAAACGAATCAAATTGCTTTTAACGGATTTGCCCCTGGTAATTACCGCGTTTGGCATTTGGCTTATTCGGGTGATCTGAAGGCAGAAGTGGGCCAGGGAGTGGGCCTGATTCCGTTGTCCACCGAGTGCTATGATTTGTCAGACAATTTCATCCCGGTTACCCTGGAGCGCGTTGAAGGCGCCATGGTCAGCCTGAGCGACGGAACTACCGAACGAGAGATTTGCCTTGGGCAGGAATCTGGTTTCGTTTCCTTTAAAAATACCAATACCGCCACGGGTACCTACCGGTATGTACTGACGAACGGCAAGGACGAAATGATCCTGGCACTGATCGGCAACAGTTTTGATATCAGCGTGGCGCCTGCCGGGGATTACCGGGTTTACGGCATTTCCTATACGGGTAATTTGTTGCTTACGAATGGAAAAAACATCCGTACTACACCTATTTCCGACCGGTGCTTTGCACTTTCTGATAACTTTATTTCCATCCGGAACGAATTGGTCAGAGGCGGGTCGATATTCTTCAACAACGGTGCTATTGGCGACCGGTTTGTCTGCCCGGATGATGTGGCGGGTTCTGTGGTTTCATTTAGCAAAGCGGCCACAGTAGGTCCGGCTTATGCGTATATTGTTACCGACGAACAAAACCTCATTGCGGCTGTCAGCACTTCCGATACCGTCAACTTTGCCGCGTTGCCGGAAGGGATTTACCGGGTTTGGGGATTGGCTTATTCCGGTAAGCTGAATGCGGCGCCTGGAGTGAACCCTGCCGGCGTTTTACTGGCAGACGGGTGCTTTTCGCTCTCCGTCAATTCGCTGATCGTCCGCCGGACAAGTCCGCTAGGAGGAACCATATCCCTCCCCGACGGAAGCACATCGCTGGCATTATGCCCCGAAAGCACCCTTCCCAAGGTTATTCAGGTGGAAGGAAGAGGCGGCCAAGGCGGACAGGAAACATTTATTTTGACCGACAGCAACAACGTCGTGGTGCAGACCTCCCTCTCCGGGCAGTTTGTTCTCGACAGCCTTCCCAAAGGTTCCTATTTCGTGCGCACCCTGATTTATAATGGAGAATTGCTGGCGAAAGCGGGGGTAGACGCGGATACGGCATCCTTGGCAACCTCCTGCTATAGCTTGAGTACCAATGCGGTGGATATCCGGATTGAGTCGCCGAAGGCAGGTACTTTGGATGTTACCCCTATCAATTTACTTACAGGCAACAACCCAAGTACCTGCCTCAATGGCGCGTCGGACCCAAACAACGTACTTTTGGTACGGGCTTTCGGCTCCAGTAAAACGCCTTACCTGATTTTGGCGACGGATACGCTGAGCCAGTTGTTGTTTTCGATAGAAGTAAAGCCGGAGATAATTCCCAATGATCCGTTTTCTTTCTACTATGCAGGAAATATTCCATTTGATTCCCTGGGAGGAGGCGATTTTCTGTTCTATGGCCTTGCCTATACCGGGAATCTTAATCTCGCGCCCGGAAAATCAATCAATGGCATTGCGCTTTCTGATGAATGCTTCAGTTTGACCACTGCCGTCCGATTTACTTTACTGGAGGCGGACGGCGGTCTTGTCGAAGCGGATGGCTTTGAAGGCGACACTGTTTTTGTATGCCCTGGGGATCAGGTTCAGGATTCCATTTTCTTCAATACCTCTTCCCAGGGGTATGGGGCCGGCTACCGGTTTTTCCTGACCAATGCCGCCAACCTGGTGCTATCTGAACTACCGGGCAATGTCCAGAATTTTGAAAATGCCGGTTTCCGGGAACTGCGTATCTGGGGCGGCTCGTATACGGGCAATTACGCCTCCCCGCGCAATAAGAACCTGCTGACCGCGACGCTTTCTGATGCTTGCTTTGATCTGTCCGATAATTTTATCACGATTATCCGGGAAGCGCCAGAAGGAAATACTATCAGTACATCGGATAACAAGCAGGAGCTATATTTCTGTCCTGGAAGGGACGGCTCTACCGTGCAGCTCAAAACGGGCGTTAGAGCAAAAGCGGGGTTTGTCTATATCCTGACCGATGCTGCCGGGGTTGTCCGGGAGGTTAGCCGGAGCGGCAATATCGACCTGAAAGCGCATCCTGTTGGCGTCTATACCGTCTACGGGCTTTCCTATACGGGCCGCCTGTTGTTCCGGACCGGCGATACGCTTAATGTGCAAGCGCCTTTGTCGAGCAGCTGTTTTGTGCTGGCCTCGAATCAGGTTAAACTTACCCGGGGTGGGGAAGTGGATGGCAAATCCCTTTCTACTCTATTTGGCGACACTCTGTTCTATACTTGTCCTGGCGACGGGGTGAGCGATCTGGTCATCATTTTCCCTCCGCAGCCGGAGGATGGATCGCAATACCGGCTTATCATTACGGACGATCAAAACCGGATCATTTTCCCCGAAGTGCAGAACTCCCTGATCGATTTTGACGCTTCAGAACCCGGAGTGTACCGGGTTTGGGGCGTATCGTACACGGGGCAGTTTGTCGGCCAATTTGGAATGCGCCTGGGCGAAGGTGCTCTGAGTTCGGACTGCTACGATTTGTCGGACAATTTCATCACGGTGGTTGCGGAGATACCCCGTGGGGGAGCGTTAACCACCGGCGACGGGCAGACATCAGTGAATGTCGTTCGCGCCGACGGAAAGCCCGACAAGTATGGCTTTATCCGCACCGGAGGTTCTCCCGGCACCCCTGTGCGGTATTTGCTCACCGACATTGACAACGTCATCCTGGCGATCTCGGCAGATACCTTTGATTTTGACCAACTGGCGGTAGGCGAGTACCGGGTTTGGGGCGTTACGTATACCGGCATCTTCCTGGCCGCTCCGGGCGCCGATGCCGACTTAGCGCCATTGAGCGACAATTGCTTCTCGCTTACTTCCAATTTTATCACTATCAACGTTTTGGCTTCGAGCGGTCTTTCCAATGCCTGGGTGGCTACCCAGGGTCCAGACAAAGCCGACCGCCCAAGGCTGTACCTGAATGCTGCGCCAAATCCGGTTGCCGATGTGCTGCAAATTGGGTTTGCGGTGGAAAACCTGAACGCTGGAGAAGTGCAATTACAACTGTTCTCTTTGAATGGCGAACTTTTGCGCGTACAAAAGATCCAGCCACTTGCCGGGTATAACACGGCCTTGCTGGATATGGGCGCGCTTAGCGACGGGATTTACTTCCTGCGTTTATTCCACCAGGGGGCTCAGGAAACGCTTCGGGTCGTGAAGATTACCAGGCCGTGATGCCCCCCGGGCATAGGCGCAAAACAAAAAGGGCTCAGGAAACTCCTGAGCCCTTTTTGCGTATTTAAAAAAGAAAAAATTAGCCTTTTGCCGCCATTTTCTTTTCCTTGATGCGCGCTTTTTTGCCTAACAGCGACCGCAGGTAGAACAAACGGGCACGGCGCACTTTTCCGCGCTTCAGCAGCTGAATTTCTGTGATGTTCGGAGAGGAGAAGGGGAAAATTCGTTCTACGCCTACTCCGTTGGAGATTTTGCGCACGGTAAACGTTTTGGTGCCGCCTTCCCCTTTGATCTGGATGACGTCCCCGCGGAAGGCCTGAATACGTTCCTTGTCCCCCTCGATGATTTTATAGTTAACCACGATGTTATCGCCGGGGCGGAAACTCGGGAAATCCCGCTGAGGTGTTAACTGTTCGTGTACAAACTTGATCGCGTCCATTGCTCTGAAATTTAAAAAATAATGCGTCTTGATTTAGCCGTGCAAAGGTAAGGAAATTACTTAAAAAAGTTACAACAATTTCAATGGGAAAACTTTTTTATTGCAGCATTTATCTTACCAGCGTGACGAATCCCTTGTACTCGTGCGGATCCCCCCGGGGCCCCTGGAAAGATACGAGGGTGACGTAAACTCCTGGGGGTGCTTCCTGTCCCTTGTTGAATTTTCGTCCGTTCCAGCCGGCTTTGGGGTCATCGGTTTGGAACACCATCTCCCCCCATCGGTTCCAGATCTGGAACTGGAAGTTGCGGATGCCCGGTAAGATACCCACCCCCTGAAACAAATCATTAACGGAATCTTCATTCGGGGTAAAGGCGTTGGGCAGGTAGTAGGTCACCAGCGGTTTCACGTCTATGATTTGCGAGGATGTGTCCATACATCCGCTGGTATGGGTAACATACAGCTTCACTTCAAAACGGCCTGTGTCGGGAAAGGAATATACCGGATTGAGTTCGCGAGAGGTTCCCCCTGTTCCGAAATCCCAGAACCAGCCAATAGCGCGTTCGGAAGCTTCCTGGAACTGGACTTTGGGGTAGAGGTTGCTCACCTCCTCCGGGCTATAGGTGAAATCGGATTTAGGCCCCTCAAAGATGGTGATCAGGTTCTTGAATGTGGTGTCGGTTTTGCACCCGATAGGGGATACCAGCTCCAGATCGACGGTATAGATGCCGGGGTCCACGTATTGGTGGATAGGGCTAATGGCGTTACTCTCCCTACCGTCGCCGAATTTCCATTTGATTTTATAGGTTTCATCAATAGGGTAGGACAGGTTTTCGAAGAGAATATCCGCCGGCGTACATCCCCTGAATGCGCTGGGAGCGATGACGATAAGGGCAGGGACCGGAAAATAAGGCACTTCCCTGGTTTTGGAGGCTATGCATTGATTGGTATCCCTCACGGTAAGGGTGACCGGAATCTTCCCGGGGTTTCGGTATACGTGTTCGGCCTTTTTACCAGAACCCTTACTTCCGTCGCCAAAGTCCCAATTCCAGGAGGTTAATACGCTGGCCGTTTTGGACCGGTCTTCAAAAGCTACCGGTCCGGCGATGCAGGTATCGTATTCAAACCCAAAATCTGCGCTGATGTCCGGATACACATTAACCAGAATGTTGGCCGTATCCCCGCAGTCCGTACTGGGGTTCAGGATGAGTTGGCCTTTGTATACGCCAACCCCGGGGAAGGTGACGGTTGGCTCCCAATCCTTGAAGGTCTGGAGTTTTCCTTTGATGTCGAACCGCCATTCAAATTGGGTGATGAACTGACGTTGGTAACTTTCATTGATAAACTTGATATCGGTAATCCCGCAGGAATTTACCTGGTATTCCTTGTCGCTGATGATTTTCGTCTCTTTGATATCAGCGACTACGGTGGGGTCGCAGTTGGCTACGTTGAACTGGAAGTCGCGAAATACTTTGCTCAGCAATTTACCGGTGGTTTTGTCGTATTCGTATAAACATACGCCAACCACATATTGACCCTGGATGCGCGGAGTACCGGTTATAAGACCAGTGTTGGGGTCGATGGAAACGACAGGATTTCCGCCCATCGGCGCCAACGGGGAATATAGACTGTTGATGAACTGGATATCCCGGTAGGGTGGAGGGCAGGCAGGGTTGGGATAAGCGCCATCGCAACTGGCATATACCAGGGGGTTTGACTGAAGCGGACCCCCTCCGTCCAATGGAGCACAGAATCCATATACCAGCTGATCGCCATCGGGATCCGTTGCGGAGTGATCAAATTGCAGAGGCGCGTCAGCGCAGATAACGGTTGGAGGAAACTGGTTGAATTTTGGGCTGTTATTGCATTTTTTTTGCGCCTCCGGGGTAATCTCAATCGTGTAGGTAGCGCCATGGTCGCCCGGGTTGACGATGTTGTTCACGGTGATATTGCGGCAGCAACGCTGATATGAAATATGGTAACTCTCGTCGGAAACCGGCAGGCTGATATTGTACTGGCTTAAGCGAAATTTGTAAACGCCCTGCTCCACGCATACATTTGGAGGGATCAGACAAGGATAGGTGGGCTGGTCGACGAACGTCCTCGTCTGAAGCGGCACGTTAAGCCGGGCAACAAAGCTCCGTTGGCTGAGGAGTCCGCAATCCGTGGCGCCTCCGCACCGGTAAATAGCGATAAAGGCTTCCGGGTCGAGTTGAGCGCACCCGGTGCAGTTGCAGTCCCGGTAAATGGTGAGGGTGAACTCGTAATTTCCATTTCCGAGGCATTCGTAGGTGATGTTGCCTCCGATAATATGGCGCGCTAAGCCGCCAGCCGGAAAGGCGCCTGTAAGAAAGACGGTCAGGACAGCGCCCCAAAGGATTTTCTGCATAAGAGAAAAGAGATTATCTGATCAGTGTTATGGTTCCTTCTTTGATGCCGGTTTTTCCTTCCGCATCTTTAAAAACGGCCCGGTAGAAATATACGCCATCGGGAAGGTCATCGCCCATTTGCCCACGCTTTCCGTTCCACCCTTCCTGGGGGCTCTGGGTTTGAAAAACCGGATTTCCCCACCGGCTGTATATCGTCAACTGGAAGCCTTCTACTCCAAACAAACCCCCTTCCGGCATGAAAAGATCATTGATCCCGTCGTTGTTGGGAGAAAAGATGGTTGGCCAGTAGGCTTTAAGGGTTGGGTCAATAACGACTGTCTGCTCAAAGGTGTCTTTGCACAGGGCGTCTGTAGAAGCAATCAGGCGTACCAGGAACGCGCCTGCCGGGGGAAAGGTAAATTGAGGGTTGGGATCGGCCGACTGCCCGAGCCCCCCAAAGTCCCAATTCCAGGTTTGCGCATTCACCGATAAATCCTGAAAACTGACCGTTGGATTGGCGCTTTCGGGTTTTTCCGGGGAAAAAGCAAACCGTGCGAGCACGCCTTCTGCCATATTGAGCGGCCGGGACAAATTGGCCGTAACGGCACACCCGCCGGGAGTGGTAATGCGCAGGGAGACGGGGTAGGCGCCTTGTTGCCGGAAGGTGTATACCGGGTTTTCCTGTCCGGCGGTTTCACCGTTGCCAAAATCCCATTTCAGCTGATAGCTGGACTTGAATGGACCAAGGTCGGAATTCGCGAACGCAACGACCGCCGGCGTGCATCCGGAGGTTGGGGTAGCCTGAATAGATAAGCCGGGAGGTAAGGGATAGAAATTAAGGGGTTTTTCGATCTGCCCAATGCACCCATCGGCGGTGAGGACTTTTAGCCCGACAGTCCAGGCTCCTGCTTTGGTGTATTGGTAAGAAGGATCGGAGGAGTTGGAAGGAGGAGAGCCGTCGCCAAAGTTCCAGGTATAGCTCTTAACCGGTTGCCCGCCGGTGTCCGTCCGGTTAACGAATTGAAAAGGCTGGGCGGCGCAAGAATCTCCGGTGATCGTGAAATCGGCCTTTACCGGGGGCAGGACACGTACTTCCACTTCGGCGGTATCGGCACAAAGCGTTCCCGGATTGAGCAAAAGGCGGCCGCTATAGGCGCCTGGAGCAGGAAAGGTGAAGGCCCCGTCCCATTGGTTGCTGGTGAGTTTGGCGCCTTGCACGTCGAATTCCCAACGGAAATCGTTTATCAGTTCCCTTTTTTCGCTTTGGTTGATCAAAGTGACTGTAGCGGCGCCGCATGATTGGACCAGGAACTGCCCATTGGCTCTCAGGCTGTCTTCCTGTATATCCGCTACGACGTTGCGTTCGCACCGGGTGATATTGAATTGAAAGTCCCGGATAACCCGGCTAAGCAAGCGGCCGTTCCGGTACTCCGACATACACACCCCAACGACGAACTGCCCGAGTTGCTGCGGGGCGCCGGTCATGATCCCTGTAGCCGGATCCAGCCGAAATGCAGCTGCCGGTCCCAGAGGTTGGGAACTACTGAACGTGGGCATTTGATAGACCACCGGGGTATAGGGAGGGGGCAGATCAGGATCGGGCGCAACCCCATTGGCGCCGTGCGGTAAGATGCCATTTTCTCCCCCGCCCAACAACGAACTGCACAGTTCATAGGCAAGCGAATCGCCTTCGGAATCGGCGCCGGAGTGGTCTATCGTGAAGGGGGTCCCAGCACAAAGCGCGATAGGGGGGAAGAACTTAAAAACCGGGCTGTTGTTGCATCCAGATTGGGCTTCGGCGGTAAGTTCAATGGTATAGGTTGCCCCGGATCGCTCCGGGCTGACAATATTGGTAATAGTATTGTTCCGGCAACACCTTTGGTAGCTTAGTATATAACTTTCCGGAATGATAGGCAAATCTAGTTCCAGTTCAAATACGCCCTGTTCGACACATACGTTTTGGGGTACATCCACACAGGCGTTTCCTGGATCGGGTTGGATTTTGGTCACCTTGGGCGCCGATAGGTAATGGACCATGGGCCGGTTGGTCTGACTGCTCCGGTACAACGTCACTGAGGCTGGAAAATTACCTGGCGTAGAGTCGAAATTGGAGCCCGGCGCGAGGCAATCGCGGTAAATTTTCAAGGTGAACAAATACCTTCGGGAATTTGAATTGGGGTCATTCCGGGTAAACCCAAGGCATTTATAGGTAATTTCCCCTCCGATGATATGGGCGGCACAGAGTTTTTTAACTGGGGCAACCCCAAAGAGCAATAGAGCGGAGGCTAACAATAAATAGGTTCTCACGTACGTTTATATGGTTTTCAACGCATCAGGGTTTTGGAGAAAGCCGGATGCATAATGAACGAAAATAAAAAACTTACGCTTTTTTTTAACGTTGCAAATGGGACAATTCTACTTTCGTACTCCATCTGACATTCCCTTTTCCTACCCTATAAGGTTTTCACCCAGGACTGAAGCCGGAATTCGGGAAGAAGTTTATGCTACTCCCCTTTTTCCGGAGCGGGAAATCCGTTTCCTTTACAATGGGGTAATTGCCAGGCAGAAGGGCAACCGTTCTTCGTTAATAACGGCATTTCCGGCGGGGTATTCTGTTTTGTGCGCGATATGATGCATCGGCGCGTGGAGGATTGGTCATTTGTGTCGCGAATAAGCAATGGAATGATGGAAAGAACTAAGGCCTGGAATTCTTCCCAGAGCATGGTTTACAGCAAAGACATGGACCTTGCGCTGGCTGCCCTTCAAAATGGGGGACTGATTCTGTTGCCTACCGATACCGTATGGAGCCTGGCTTCTTTGATCTGTTTTCCGGAGGCGGTTAACCGGTTAAAACAATTGAGCAGCAACCAGGAAGAAGAGCCGCTGGAACTGCTGGTTGGCTCTGTAGAGGAGTTAAAACGCCATGTAGCGCATGTGCATCCCCGGCTGGAAACTTTGTTGCTGTACCATAACAGGCCGTTGTCCGTAGTTTTCGACGAACCTGTTGCTATACCTGCCAATGCGTTGAGACTGGATGGGCGGATGGCTATCCGCATTGCGCTCGATCCTTTTGTCCGGGATCTTATCGAACAGGCTGGGCTGCCTTTGGTGGTTACGCCGGCTCCCGCTCCTGATCGTCAGATTTCCGGCCATTTTGGAGGAATCAGTTCGGAAGTCCTTCAGATGATGGATTATGTGGTCAAATATCGGCAAGGAGAACGCCAAATCGGGGAGCTACCGGTCATGGTTCAGCTCTCCGGAGAGGAAGAGTTGGATTTCCTGCGGGAATAAGGCGGGTTTATTTTCTATTGGGTTTTTGCGATAACTCCGAGAGCGGTTTGGGCGAGGATAACTTTTTCAGCGCCATGGCAACTGCCGGATCTTCGGCATTCGCAATCGCATAGTATTCATCAGGGCCATATAGATCCCTGGCAATGTTGGCTTTGATCAGTAAACGAATCTTTTCCAGGATTTGAGCCTGGTTTTGCGATGGCCAGCGCTCTTTATTTGCTTGCGCATACCGGGAAAAATCCCCAAGCATTGCCTCGTCCACCTCAAACTGCTTTTTGAAGTCCTCGTTTTTTTGGGGAAACAATGCCCGTTTTCCCTGGATAGCCTGAATGGCAAAAGAGGGAACCAATGATTTTAGCCCCAGGAAATCGGGGTTAAGGTCGAGACTGTCGAGAGGGATGAATAGATCCGGAATTATTCCTCCTCTTCCATAGACGACTCTGCCGTGGGAGGTGTAAAACCTGGTGGAGTCCGAAAGTGGAATCCGGTTTTGAGATATTAATTCCCCGGAGTTGATCCGGTTTTCAAGGTCGTCCTGGTATTCGCGGATATCCTGATAGGGTTTCTGAATGGATCGGCCCGAAGGCGTGAAGTAGCGCGCTACGGTAAGGCGTAACGCCGATCCGTCGCTGAGCATGTATTGCTCCTGAACGAGTCCTTTCCCAAACGAGCGCCGGCCAATAAGGATTCCCCGGTCGTGGTCCTGGATGGCGCCGGCCAGAATTTCGCTGGCAGAGGCGCTACCTTCGTCAATCAGAACGGCAACTTTCCCGATGGGGAAAAAAGCTCTTCCTGTAGTCAGGTATTCCGCCCGGCGCACCGTACGCCCTTCGGTATAAACCAGAAGGCGGCCGCGGTCTTCGAATATCTGACTGAGGATATTCGAAGCTTGCTGGAGGTATCCACCGGGGTTGTGGCGAAGATCCAGAATGAGGTCCAGGGATTTATTGCGGGCGCCAAGTTTTTCCAGCGCGCTTAGAAACTCCTTGTCGGTGGTTGCGCTAAACCGGTTGATCCGTATATAGGCGATCTGGCCGCGGATAAGGTATGCGGCATCGATGCTTTCGATAGGGATCTTTTCCCGGGTAAGTTCCACCCATCGCGGGGTTTTGGATGGAAACCGGACGACGGCTGCGCGGAGGGTAGTGCCTTCTTTTCCCCGCAGAAACCGGATGACATCGCTGCTGGTAAGTTGTTTACCGGCGATCGTGGAATCTCCAATAGCCAGGATTTTGTCTCCGGGGCCTATTCCCACCCGTTCTGCCGGGCCGCCAGGGAAGACCGAAACCACCACCACGGTGTCTTTCAGCATCATAAATTCAATTCCGATTCCCTCGAACTCGCCTTCCAACTGTTCGTTGATCTGGGCCAGATCACCGGAGGGAATATAGGACGAATGCGGATCCAATTGCCTGAGAATGCTTGTGATCGCCTCGTCCACGAGTTTTTTTCGATCGACTTCATCCACGTATTTGGCCTCAATATAGCGGATCAGCTCTTCCAGCTTGTTGTGCTCCAAACCCAGACCCGATTCATGAGCGGCGTTCGTCGTGGGTTTGTCCAATCTGAGTCCTATGAAAATTCCCAACGCCAGGAACCCGGATAGAAGCAAAGGCATCCAAACGAAACCCCGAGATTGGTTTTGGGGTGCTTTAAGCGGCATACGATTTCTGGATTAACAGACAGGGTGAACAAATAATATCCTTGTCCCGGTTCAATGTTCGGGATTTTTTTAAAATTAAACCATAAAACGAACAGGCAGTTGCTTGATTCCCTGATTTTTGGCGTTGCTTTTTGCCGGTTCCATCGAAAGTTAGGCCAAAAAAATTGAGGAAACTAAAAAAAATTCCTCATTTATTTCTATTTTGATAATCTAAAGGCTACTTAAATGCCTGCAATTTGATTTTTTGAAAAAATGGATTTACAAGGCAAAGCCCTTGCCGTCGTTTTGATTAAACCGGGATAATGGAAATGTATAAAAATATCGAAATTGACAGTCTGGACCGGCAAATCCTGTCCACGTTGATGCATAATGCCAAGATGCCCTATACGGAAATAGCCAAAAAGCTCTATGTTTCAGGAGGCACGATACATGTTCGCATGAAAAAGCTGGAAGACGCCGGGGTGGTGAAAGGGTACAGCCTGAACATCGACTATGGAAAGATCGGATACGACATCAGCGCTTTTCTGGGTATATACCTCGACAAAAGCTCCCTTTACGACGAAGTTGCCAGAGAACTGGCCAAAATCCCGGAAGTGGTAGAAGCCTATTACACCACGGGCCTTTACTCCATATTTATACGTATTATTTGCCGGGATACCAACCACCTTAGGGATATCCTGCACGATAAGATCCAGAAAATCGGAGGAATACAGCGTACGGAAACGTTTATTTCCCTCCAGGAAAGCATTAACCGGCCGCTGCAAATATTGGACGAGGAAAAATAATTAGACGCTAGACGCTAGACATTAGACATTAGACGTTAGAGGTGGAGATAAGGCAACGGGGCCATTCCTCTCCACCTCTAATATCTAACCTCTAACGTCTAACGTCTAATGTCTAACCTCTAACGTCTAACGTCTAACCTCTAACGTCTAAAATCACGCTCCCAGATAGTTTTTCAGCAATTTGCTTCTGTTGGCAGAGCGAAGTTTATTGATCGCTTTGTCTTTGATTTGGCGCACCCGCTCACGGGTCAGGCCGAACTTTTCTCCTATATCTTCCAGCGACATGGGATGTTCCACCCCGATACCAAAATAAAGTTTGATAACATCGCACTGGCGGTCGGTGAGGGTGCTGAGCGAGCGTTCGATTTCTCTGCGCAGCGATTCGTTATAGTCGAGTTCCTGATCCGTGTTTGGGGTGCTGTTGTTTTCCAGGACATCGAGGAGGGAGTTGTCTTCGCCCTCCACAAAGGGAGCGTCCATGGATACGTGCCTGGCGGCTACGCCAAGGGTCGTTTCCACTTCCTCCGTGGGAATGTCCAGCAGTTCCGCCAGTTCTTCGGGAGAAGGTTCCCGTTCAAACTCCTGTTCCAGTTCGGAGAATGCTTTGTTGATTTTATTGAGAGAGCCCACTTTGTTCAGGGGGAGGCGGACGATCCGGGATTGTTCAGCCAGCGCCTGGAGGATGGACTGGCGGATCCACCACACGGCGTAGGAGATAAATTTAAACCCTCGGGTTTCGTCAAATCGTTGGGCGGCTTTGATCAGGCCGAGATTGCCTTCGTTGATGAGATCGCTCAGGGAAAGACCTTGATTTTGATATTGCTTGGCAACGGAAACGACGAAGCGCAGGTTTGCTTTGGTCAGTTTTTCAAGGGCAGCCTGATCGCCTTGTTTGATCCGTTTGGCCAGTTCCACTTCTTCTTCCGGCGTAAGCAAGTCCACCTTTCCGATCTCCTGCAGGTACTTTTCCAGGGACTGGCTTTCGCGGTTGGTAATAGATTTAGTAATCTTGAGCTGTCTCATGCAAAAAGCTGTTTTATACGCTGTAGTATATAAAAGTAAATGATTTCGATACAGGGGCTCTAAAGAAAAGGAAAAACGTGCGGATTCAAAAAAGAACCGATTGGTGAAAAGAGTCGCTCCAATGCCATGTTTCTAAATCGCGTCGTTTCAGTTTCAGCGAACAAAAATACCGGTTTCACTAAAACCAGTCAAGTATAAAAAAACATGGCCCGCTAAAAAGTTTCATTGCAATAAACTCTTTTGGAAATAAAATGGGGAGTTTGGAATTGTCGGTTTTTTATTTTTTATTGCGCCCAGTACTGGGAAGTTTTTAATCTGCTCTGGCGGCTTTCCATTTTTCGGTATTGAAACTGGCGGCAAACGCAGGTTTGTTCTCAAAGGGGTTGACTTTCTTTTGACGAATAGGATGCCTGCCCGGCATACATGCCTTAACCCATGGCAATGAGCCATAGAGCGCATTTTGTTTGGGACTGCCTCAAAAAACAGTTTTTTGAGACTGCCCCATGCCCAATCGCTTTTTGTTTATTGCCTAAAGAAATGCTTATGGAACGCGTTAGGATCAAGTTGGAATTCATTTTCCGTGCTTCTCCTACCATACTGTACCAGTTCTTGACGACCCCCGCTTGCCTGGTTCGCTGGTTTTGTGATGAGGTAGACATCAATGGGCATATCTACTCCTTTATCTGGGGAGGTATGAACGAAGATGCCGAACTCATTGAGGACATCGAAGACGAGCTGATCCGTTTTCGCTGGCTTGAAGCCGGTGAACCGAACGAGTTCCTGGAATTCCATATCCACGAGTCTCCGGTTACCGGGGAAACCATCCTGGAATTAACTGATTTCTGCGACGCCAACGAGGTCAAAGACCAAAAACAATACTGGGATACCCAAATCCAGCTTCTCCAGAAAGAAACTGGCGGATTTGGCTAACGGCGCCCAGTCCCTTCGTCCGATCCTTTTGAATTTTCTCGTATCATGATGCGCATTGTATTTGGTTTGAGTTTTGACCGTTCGGGACCAATGGCTTGTCCGGCCGGATCAGAGGGGATTTTGTATGCCGGCCCAATCCGTTTTTTGCAGATTATGGAGAATGCGCTTGGGCTGGGGTGGGGGAAACCCGGCGAAGAATACCTTCGCATTGAGCAGTACCGGCAGCTTATCCGGGAGGAACTCCAGGCGAACCCGGAGGTTTTTTTTGGAGCTTCTTTCAGGGCCGACCAGTTTGCCACCGCAGCCGAGTTGCTTTCCCGGCGGGATGAACTGGTGCAGGCGGGGTTTGATTTTTCTATGAAAGAAGGGGATATTCCAGACCGGTTGTCGGTTCTGGCCCGGCTCAAACAGCAGGAATCGGGCCTTGAAGCCGGTATGGCCGACAGGCTGGACGCCTTATACCGCGCATTGGAGCATCGCAGGCATCCGTATGATTCGATCGATGTCCAGGAGCCCGCTCACTTGCTTCCACCTTTCTGGGAACGGTTGTTCGCCTGTATCGAAAAAAACGGAACGCCTGTGCGTTATGGGCAGCCGGATTATCCTCAACAGGAAGCCAATACCGATTTGGGGTTGTTTCAACGCCGGATCGGGCTTTCGGAAAAAGGAAAGAACATAACCCCCAACGCCGATGGCTCCCTCGTGCTCCTCAGGGGAAGAAGAGATACCGATCTTGCCGCTTTTCTTGCGAAATGGCTTCACGGGGAGCCCAAAGGGGAAGTTAATCTATTGCTCACGGAGGCATCCAGGTCTTTAGACAACGCGCTGGTCCGGGAAGGTATACCCAGCCTGGGAGTACAGTCTGCCTCGCTGGCAAGGCCGGCATTACAGGTTCTGAAACTCATTTCCGTTTTTCTATGGAATCCCCTGGATCCTTTCAAGGTGCTGGAGTTTGTTTCGCTTGCCTTGAAGCCTTTGGAGGAGGAACTGGCCGCCCGTATTGCACAGCACATGGCTCAGACTCCAGGCATTCTGAGCGATTCCTGGTTTGCCATGCTGAACCAATATTTCAGGGAAATGGAGTCTGGGTCCAGGCCAGCTTCCAGCCCGGGGATGGAAGAAATCCGCCGGCAATACCGGTTTTGGTTTGAACGAAAGCGGTACGACATCAATGAGACGGCGCCGAAATCGGAAGCCTTGGACATGTACCGCTACCTTGCCCAATGGGCCCTTAAAGCGCATGAACGCGGAGAAGGCGGCGCCTCCCTGCTTACGCTTGCCGCCCAGTCCTCCCGGATTTCAGAGCTTCTGGAAGCGCTGCCGGAAGATCGCCTCACCCGGCTCGACCTGGAACGCATCGTACGCACCATCTTTGAGGCGGCGCCATTGCAATTGCGAAGCCGGGAGGCAGGCAGTATGCCTTATGTGCAGCAACCGGGCGCCATAAATACGCCGGCAGACACCTTGGTGTGGTGGTATTTTGGACAATCCGAGCCTGATTTTTTCTTTTCCAGATGGTCAAAAGAAGAACGCAGGTGGCTGGAAACGCGAGGCGTTAACCTCCTTAGCCCGGAACGGCAAAACGAGTTGTTGGTATGGCAGCGCAAACGGCCTTTTCTACTTACCCGGAAGCGCGTGATCCTTGTCCAGCCGTCTATTGCGGAAGGGAAGGAAGTTCAGCCCCACCCGCTAATGGGCGACCTCGAGGCGTGCTTCCACTCCCTGGAGCCGCTGGTCCTGGATATTGACCTTTATCAGGAAAATCCTTCTTCCTTGCTTCAAAACCTCCCCCGCAAAGACCGGCTTTCACCCAGGAGGCTCGGGGAGCCTTCCCCCTTCATCGAGGTACGTGCAGGCGAAGCCCTTCAGCCCCGGGAGTCAGAAACCTTCAGCAGCCTGGAAACCATGCTGTATTATCCCTATCAATGGGCTTTCCGGTACAAACTCCAACTGAAAAAATCGGCTATCCTCAGCATCGTGCCCAACCAAACCTTGTTCGGAAACCTGGCGCACCGGCTTTTTGAAGCGCTTTTTGAGCAAGAGGATCTACTGACATGGACCAAACGCGAGGTTGAAGGGTTCGTGGAGGCAATATGCCCCGATTTGCTGGCTAAAGAAGGCGCCGTATTTCTCCTGTACGGAAGAGAGCCGGAGCGCGTTCAGTTGATCAACCGGGTGCAGTATGCTGCCTGGAGCCTGGTGGATTTACTTCAGCGCAATGGCTGGCAGGTTGAAGCTTCCGAACTGCCTTTGTCCGGCACGTTTTCAGACCTGCGAATCGAAGGCAGAGCGGATCTGGTGCTTCGCCGGGGGCATGAGCTGGCGGTCATCGACCTCAAATGGCGAGGAGGGACCAAAAGGGAAACGAGTATCCGCAATGAGGAAGATCTGCAACTGGTCTTGTATAGTCACCTGCTGGGTAACCGGGACGAAATGGTCCACACCGCTTATTTTATTATGGAGAACGGCAGAATGATTGCCCGCAATCACGCCGCTTTTAAAGGGATTAATGCGGTCAGTCCGCACACAGACCATGAAGAGGTGCATAACCGCATCCTCCAGCGTATGGAAGCGACCCTGAAGTGGCGAATGGAACAATTGGCCAACGGCCGGATAGAAGTGCGCAGCGCTCAGACCCAGCAAGCTCTGGAACGCTATTATAAGGAGAGTTTGCTGGATTACCTTGAAATGCGCTCAACAGATGCCCCATACGACGATTACCGGGTGCTGATCAACCTGGCCGGCTGATTTTGTTGTCTGAATGACAGAATGGCTTGAACCATTGAAATACAATTGACATTTATTCCATTTAATTGTTGCAAGAAAAAAACCGCTTTTAAACCTTTGTCTTATGTTTCGTACCGTTGCGTTTTTGGGGTTATTGGTGTTGCAGGGGGGCCTTGTTTCAATGCTCACTGCCCAGGACCTTAACCCGGGTTCTATTGACGCCGGCCTGATGTCGGAAATTAAGAATAGCCCGGAAAATGCGTTTCACGAAGTATTTGTTGTACTGAAAGACCGGGTAGACCCCGACGCTTTTTCGACCGATTTCCTTCGATCCAATGATTCCAGAGCGCAGCAGGTTTCCAGATTGATCCAGGCGTTGCAAACAAAGGCTCAGGTCACCCAGGCGCCAGTTCTCGAACACATCCGCATGTCCGGGGATGCCGATCAGAGCCAGGTGATTCCATATTGGATCGCCAATATGGTCTTTGTCCGGGCAAAAAAAGGACTGATCGCCGAGTTGAGCCAGCGAGCGGATGTTTCCTGGATTGAGAAAAATGAGATCCTGGAGCACGAGGGGGTCGCAGGCGCCGCTCCGCCAGCTCCGCCCGTGCCCAATGGGCGCGAACCCGGTCTGACGGCCATCAATGCCCCTGCGCTTTGGGCACTTGGGTATACCGGCTACGGCCGGAAGATCCTCATTGTAGACAGCGGGCAGGACCCCAACCATCCGGCGTTGCAAAGTCAGTTTGCATACAATTACTTTTCCATTACCAGCACCTATCTGAGTTCCAGTTTGCCGGATTACTGCGACCCGCATGGTACGGGCGTAGCCAGTGCAGCCGTAGGTCTTGACCCGCTGACGAGGGATACGCTTGGCGTGGCCTTCAATGCCCAGTGGATTGGCGCTCCTATCAGCAACCTGCAGAACACGGAGACCAATGAGCGCTGCGTCTATAAGGGGTCGGTGAAAGACGTCGCCGGCGCGTTGCAATGGGCGCTTAATCCTGATGGAAATACTTCCACCAACGATGTACCCGACGTTATTAATAATTCCTATGGAAGAACGCTGAGCTCCGTCTCGGAGTGCTCTCAAGTGTGGCCCGATTTGTTCAGATCGCTCGACGCCGCCGGCATCGTGGTAGTTTTTGCAGCGGGGAACGAAGGCCCTGACGCAGGATCGACCAACCTCCAGGCCTCAATCAGCGTGAATGACGTTACCCCGTTGTCGGTCGGCGCAATCAATGCCTCTACCAAGGCTGTTGCCGATTTTTCGGGCAGAGGCCCCTCGCTTTGCTCCAATTTTCTCGAGCCGGCTTTGGATATCAAGCCGGAAGTTGTCGCGCCCGGGGTGCGCGTTCGGGTAGCCACGACCGGAAAAGCCGTTTATGAAACCGTAGACGGAACTTCTTTCGCGGCGCCATATGTCGCGGGAGCGGTCCTTTTGCTCAAAGAAGCGTTCCCGTTTCTGAGCGGAAGGGAAATTGCCCGTGCCCTTTACCAATCGGCCGTTGATCTGGGAACGGCGGGAGAAGACAACGCCTATGGAAAAGGCCTGATCGACGTCCTGGCTGCCTTCAATTACCTGAAGGGCAAAGGATATCAACCGGTTCCTCCGGTAGCGGCTCAAGTAGATATAGCCAATATCAGCACAACGCCGCGCCTGCTCAACTGCGGAGGAAAGGCTTTCCTGGAGGTTGTTTTCCGGAATCTGGGGACGGAAACGGTCAACTCCCTGGATGTGGTCGTTCGAAGGGAGTTTTCTGCAACCCCCATTTTTACAGGCAAGTGGACGGGAGCCCTCGCGCCGGGCGGCACGTCTACGTACATGGTTCCGGAATTTTCCGCTTCTTTCGGCACCTACGCGGTAGAGGTAGAACTGAAAAACCCCAATGGAAAAGAGGACCAGCGTCCTTTGAACAACCAGTTGAAAAAGAAAATCAACGTAAGCCCTCAACCGCTGCTGCCCGCCGTAACGCAGGCCTTGTCTTCGGTGTGTTCCGGGGGCCGCAACCTGATTGCATCCAATTACGACGGCGACGGCGTTTTGCGGTGGTATAACCGCGCGGAAGGAGGAACGTCCCTTGCACAAGGACTAAGTTTCTACACCGGTCCGCTTACCCAGGATACGACCTTTTTCGCCGAACTGCGCTTCAATAAGAAAGCGGGTAAAGCGGACAACCTGATTGGAGAAACAGGCCTATCCGACGCTTCCACCGGCGGGTTGATCTTCGATTGCCTTGCTCCGTTTTCCCTGAAAACCGTCCTTGTATACGCCGATGCGGCAGGCCCCCGTAACGTGCGCCTGAAGCGGCCGGATGGCTCCATCCAGCAGCGGCTGGTCAACGTCTCCAAAGTTGGGGCTAACCGCATTACCCTCGATTTTACCATCGAACCCGGAGAGGGGTACGTGCTTGATATTTCCCTGGGCAAGGAGCTCTACATCAGCCGCACCGGAACCGAATTCCCGTATCAAATCCCAGGGGTGTTGCGGATCGAAGGATCGGAGAATATTAATCCGGCGTATTATCCCTTTTTCTATGATTGGGAAATCGAGTACAACTATCCTTGCGGCCGTCTTCCGGTGCGGGTTGACGTGGAGGAGTCGGCACAAGGGTTGAAAGCGGGGTTCACTGGCCCGGGTAGCGCGCTGCCGTTGTCGAATGGTGAGGCCATGGTGAATTTTCAGAATACATCGACCGGCGCAACCTCCTATTCCTGGAATTTCGGAGACGGGAATACCAGCACGGAAGCCAACCCGTCGCATACCTACCGCAACCCCGGTAAGTTTCAGGTGGTCTTAACAGCCTTGAATGGAGGAGCTTGTTCGGATATCGCTGTAGGCACGATTGAGATCGGTGCAGTGACAGGTATCGATGGCCCCGGCGACCTGGACACCCGAATCTCAATGTTTCCCAACCCGGCAAAGGAAGAGGCGTTTCTGAATCTGAATTTGGATCGCCAGCAAAGAATTTGGCTGGTACTGAGCGACGTGCTGGGCCGGACGGTCCGCACCTGGGACCTGGGACAGGTCCAGGAACGGCAAGTGGCGTTGGATTGTTCCGGCCTGCAGGCGGGCGCTTACCAACTGACCATTGTTGGGCAGCATTTTCGCCATGCGAAACGCCTGGTGTTGATGGATTAATTGGACTTTTAAAGTACTTTGTACTATGTCTTATCTGGAAGATCCCCGCGTATTTTTTGCCGGAGAGCGGACCCTTTTCGCCTGGGTTCGAACCGGCCTGGCGCTCACGGCCATGGGACTGGCCATTTCGAGGTATCAATTGTTTCTCGCCACCTTCCGCCACGAACCGATGGAATTGGTCAAGGCCCACGCTTCGTTCTACCTTGGAATGGGGTTTGTCCTGATCGGATGGCTGAGTATTTTGATCCCAACGTTCCAATTCCGGGCTTTCTTCCGGAGCCTGGATACGAAAGAACATCCTCCTAAGTACCGTATCTATTCGTCGGTGTATGTTGGGCTCGCACTCAGCCTGCTGATCGGATTGTTATTGGGCTTTTTGATTTTTGAATAGAAGGTCTATATAAAGCCAGACAACCAAAAGGTCCAAAAAAGAAAGTACCCATCGTTGAAACAACAATGGGTACTTTTTTAGTGGCGGCGGCAGGACTTGAACCTACGACCTTCGGGTTATGAGCCCGACGAGCTACCAACTGCTCCACGCCGCGATTTCAGTGGGGCAAATGTACGGCCTTTTTTTATACGAGTCAAGTACTGGGTGATTTTTTTATTCATCTTCCCGCGCGATAGCCACCACGCTGACCCGTCGCAACAAGTCGAAGGTATGAACGGGAAAATATCACCCGTCGAGGTTTGGCAGTGCGGAAGGGGTGAGGACGAAAGGCAGCCAGTTATCCCTGTTGATGGTATGGAAACCGGCATCCGGGTATTCAGCCAGGATTGCGGCGCTTTTGCCGTTTTATGGTTGAATTTGAACTCAAAACCGGTGAGATTTCCTTCAAATTCTTCAACATAATCGATCTCGGCGCCTGTTTGCAGTCGCCAGAAAAATGGATTTGCCCGGATTTGCCGGTTTTCGAGCAGTTTGGTGCGTTCGATGAACAGAAAGTTTTCCCACAGCCTTTTTATAGAATTAATTCAATAAAATCGCGCGAATTTATTGAATAGATGAATTGGAGCAAAAAACGAACGGCCTTTTGAGACAGGGCCCAAAAAGGGACTTCCCTTGTAGCCGCTATTACGCCTGCGTTATTTTCCTAAAGAAAAAAGGCTATTCCCACCTTCCAGAAAAACGGCGCTCCCGGCGTAAAATGCAGTTCCGATACCGGCTCTGATTCGTTGAAAAGCCTCGACTCGGTGTCGAATTGCGCCTCGTTCCAGTCGGCGTTCAGCAAATTTTCCATGTTCAGGCTGATCTCGAAGCGGGGCCGGGTGTAATTGATCCCGGCATCGAGCAGGAAATAACCCAGGGCCTCGACGGTCCCTTCCGGGTTGGCGGGGCGTTGTTGCACGTAGCGGTAGCGTAGGCTTCCGTTAAAGCCTTTGGATTGGTTGAATACCAGTCCTCCCGACGACGTCAGCCTGGGCGCCAAGGGAATGGCATCGGCCCCTTCCGGATCGTCGACGCTGCGGCCGTTGGCCAGACTGAGGTCGGCATCGGCAAATAAAAAGGGCGACAATTGATAGCGCAAGGAGGCGTCAAGGCCAAAGCGGCGCGTCCGGCCGCTGGGTTCGACGATGGCTTCGTCGCCGACGTAAACGAATTCCTGCTGCAGAAAGAGGTACCAGCCGGCCAGGTGGAAAAACAACCGTTCCGCTGGTTTGGCATTGAACCCGAAATCGACGCCATAAGCGGCTGGGAGAATTTCAACCCCATTCTGGGCGACAACTACCCGGGTGTCGTTGGAGTGGAAACCTACGCCCGATTTGAGAAACCACTGAAAGTTGGGACGCCAGTCGTACGCCAGGCTCAGCTTGGGCCCCAGGAACGCTTTCTGGGCGCTCTGGGTCCGGTACCGGGTTTGGAGTTGGTCGTTGTACTCGGAGCGGAAAAAGTCCAGGCGCAGCGCGCCCTGCAGGGTCCACCGTTGTCCGAAAAGGATCTCTTCCGCCAGGTAGGCGAAGGCGTTCAGTTCATGCACATCTCCGAGAGCGAGCCTTTCGGTCGTCGTTTGGCGGTTGAGGGCGCGGGAAAGTTCGTTGTCGTCTACCTGATCGTAGCGCAGGCCCCAGCCTCCGGTTGTCGTGAAACGCAGGGGGCCAAGGAGGGTTTGCCGCTCGTATTTCCCCTGGTAGCCAAAGATGCTGCGGTGCTCTTTCTGCCGGATCTGGTCGCCGTTGACCGGGTCGTTGAGGAAGAACGTGAAATTGGAATAAAGTTCGAAGTCGTAGTCTACCCAATAGATCTGTTGGTTCAGGAAGGCGTCGCCGGGCATATGGCGGGTGAGTTCGACCGACAAGTTGCTGCGGCTCGTGGCGCCTCCCTCGGTGTCGTCGATCGCTCCAAACCGGTTGATAATCCCCTGGTCGATTGCCCGCTGAGGGATTTGCCCGGAAGCGTCCCATTTGCTTTTCAGCATCGAGCCCTGGATGCGGAGCAGGTCGCCGCTGGGCATGCGGTAGGTATATTTTCCGAACAGGTTGAGGCGGTTGAAGTTTTGGGGGCTCTCGAAGGGGCCGTCGGTAAACTGGTATTCCGAAGCGACGTACGCATATTGCCCGTTTTGCCGGGCTTTTTGCCCGAGCACTTCGCTGATCGCCAGGGCCCGTTGGGTATTAAACCGGCCGCTTTGGATTTTGACCAAGGATTGTTCCGGCACATCCGGGGTATGGAATTCTACCTGCCCCGCCGTGCTGAAATTCCCGAATGCCGGGTTATAGGGCCCTTTGCCAAACTCTACCCGCTGGATCAGCTCGGGAATGACGAAATGCAGATCGGCATACCCCTGGCCATGCGCATGGGAGACCATGTTGACCGGCATGCCATCGACCCAAATCGCGATATCGGTCCCGTGGTCAATGTCAAACCCCCGAAGAAAAATTTGCTCCGCCTTGCCGCCGCCGGCGTGCTGGGCGATGACCAGCCCCGGCACGCTTCGGAGCACCTCCTGGGAAGAGTTCACGCCCCGGACCCGCACGTCGAGGTCAATCAGCGTCTTAAGCGGGTTGGGGGTTTCGCTGATGGTGATCTGCTGCAGGTTGATAGTGGTAGCCTGGAGCTCGACCAGGACAAACCGCTCGGGCCCGGATAAGGCGATGCGCTGGGTTTCATACCCCATAAAGGATACCATGATGGCTTCGACAAGCGTTTCCGACTGAAGGACGAAATTGCCCTGTTCATCGGTATTGGTCCCGTAGGGCAGGGATTCGGCCAGTATAGTCGCCCCTTGCAGGGGCTCCTGAGTCCGGGCATCGACTACCCGGCCTTTGTATACTTCGTGGCCAAACGCAAAGAACGGAAGGAGGGTCAGTAAACCGATGCTTAGGCAATAAGGCAGAGCTGGAGCGCGCATAGGTGAAATTTTTCAGAAAGGTAAGACATGAAAAAAAAAAACGATAATCCGTTGATCAAAATACCGTCATTTTTCAGGCTGGTCAACCCCTTTTTTTTAAGACGATGTAGGCAGGAAAAGCCAGGTTGGCAGCGATTAACCGGCTCTTGCCTGTAAAAAGTCGTATTTTTGAGGCGCTCCTAACCACAAAAACCAGTACAATCATGAACGAAGTCTATATCCTGTCTGCAGTCCGCACGCCGATCGGCAGTTTTGGCGGCATGTTGTCCGGCATGAGCGCCACCCAATTGGGCGCTATCGCTATCCGGGGCGCCCTGGAAAAAGCAGGGGTTGATCCCGGGGAAGTGGAAGAAGTCCTGATGGGAAACGTTATTTCCGCCAACCTGGGTCAGGCGCCTGCGCGGCAGGCGGCTTTGAGCGCCGGGATCGGTTACAATGTGCCTTGCACCACCATCAACAAGGTGTGCGCTTCTGGTATGAAAGCGGTGATGTTTGGCGCGCAGGCCATTCAGTTGGGCCAGGCAGGGCTGGTCGTTGCCGGAGGCATGGAGAGCATGTCCAATATTCCTTACTACGTGCCTTCCGCACGGTGGGGAAACAAATACGGCAATGTGGAATTGGTCGACGGACTGGCCAAAGACGGGCTCACCGACGCTTACGATCACCAGGCCATGGGCGTCAGCGCCGACAGGACCGCCGCCAAATACGGGATTACCCGTCAGGAGCAGGATGCCTTCGCTATCCGCTCCTACCAACAGGCGGCTCAAACTACGGCCAGCGGTCAGTTCCGGGATGAAATGGTTCCCATATCGATCCCTCAGCGGAAAGGCGACCCCATTCTTCTGGCTGAGGACGAAGAATACAAAAAAGTGGATTTTGATAAAATTCCCTCGTTGCGCCCTGCTTTCACTCCCGACGGCACCGTAACGGCCGCCAACGCCTCTACCATCAACGATGGCGCCGCCGCTCTGGTCCTCGCCAGCAAAGCCAAAGCCGAAGCCCTCGGTCTGAAGCCCATTGCCCGTATCGTTTCCTACGCAGATGCCGAACAGGAACCTCAATGGTTCACGACCTCGCCTATTTTGGCCGCCCCTAAAGCCCTTCAGCGGGCAGGGATGACTGCCGCAGATATTGACTTTTTTGAAGTAAACGAAGCGTTTGCCGTCGTACCTATGGCCTTCTACCGGGAATTGGGCATTCCCGAAGGCAAGATGAACGTCTTCGGCGGGGCTTGCGCTATCGGGCACCCCCTCGGCGCTTCCGGCGCCCGTATCATCACCACCCTGCACAACGTACTCCGGCAGCATGGGGCTTCCACCGGCCTGGCCGCCATTTGCAACGGCGGCGGAGGGGCGTCGTCGATTGTGATTGAAAGGATGTAGAAAGGATGTAGAGGATGTAGAGGATGTAGAGGATGTAGAGGATGTAGAGGATGTAGAGGATGTAGAGGATGTAAAGGATGTAGAGGATGTAAAGGATGTTACGAGGTTACGGAGTAGCGAGGTAGGGGAGTAGTGGGATAACTGGCGCGAGGCCCCGCCCAATGCTGTCTGGAACCAATTCACGCCGGTCAGGCTGAAAGTCCAGACCGTAGCGTCTGGAGACCGGCGGATAGTTCTGCACGAAATCTGCGGATTTCGGCAAACAGGTTGAAAGGATGTAGAGGATGTAGAGGATGTAGGTATCGTACCTGGCCTGTTCAAAGTTATCCTGGTTCGAGGCTCCGCCTCGGACCCACTCTTAGTTGAGGCTCTGCCTCAACCAGACAACTGTGGGCTCCGCCTCGGACCCACTCTTAGTTGAGGCTCTGCCTCAACCAGACAACTGTGGGCTCCGCCTCGGACCAGGGTTCCGGACGCAATCCGAACCCGCTTACAGTGAGTGGCGGGACCAAGAAGAATAGCCCCCTTTTTTTTGAGCAGTCTCTTCCCCTTTCGTAACCTCGTTACCCCGTTACTTCGTTACCTCGTAACTTCGTTACCTCGTAACCTCGTAACCCGCACCTCGTACCTCGTCAGGTTTTTCAAAAAATAGTATTTTGCCTCCTTTCTGAATTATGGCATTGTTTTTTTTAAAAACCGACATCACATGAAAATTTTGTATCTGCTTGCGTTTGGGCTTCTCCTTAGCGCGACTTCTCTGCATGCCCAGAAGATGCCGTTGAGCTATTACCTGCCGGAAATAGCTTACGATGCTAAAATCCCCACTCCGGAGGCTTACTTTGGCTTCCAGATCGGGGAGTGGCATATCAGTCATGACCAGCAATACGCGTATATGCGCAAGCTGGCGGAACTTTCGCCCCGCGTGAAACTGGTAGAACACGGCCGCACCTATGAAAACCGGCCCTTGATCCACCTGATTATCACGTCGGAGAAAAACCACCAGAACCTGGAGTCCATCCGGACCCAGCACGTCGCCCTGACCAATCCCGACGAATCCGGAAAGTTGAAACCGGAAAGCATGCCTACGGTAATCTACCAGGGGTTCAGCATTCATGGTAATGAAGCCAGCGGGGCCAATGCCGCGCCTTTGGTAGCGTATTATCTGGTTGCCGGTCAGGGCCCGGAGTTGGAAAAACTGCTTAACGACGTGGTGATCATCTTCGATCCCAGCTTTAATCCCGACGGCTTAACCCGTTTTTCGACCTGGGCGAACTACCACAAAAACCAGAACCTCACCGGCGATTCTCAGGACAGAGAATATTCCGAAGCGTGGCCTGGGGGCCGTTTCAACCACTACTGGTTTGACCTCAACCGCGACTGGCTGCTTGGAGCGCACCCCGAATCGCGGGGCCGGGCCAAGGTGTTCCACGACTGGAAACCCAATATTCTGACCGACCACCACGAGATGGGAACCAACTCCAGCTTTTTCTTCATGCCGGGGGTGCCCACCCGCGTCAACCCGATTACGCCCAAGCGCAATCAGGAGCTTACAGCTAAAATCGGGACGTACCACACCAAATTCCTCGATGAGATCGGTTCCTTGTACTATACCCAGGAAGGGTACGACGATTTTTACTATGGTAAGGGATCTACCTTCCCCGACGCCAACGGCTGTATCGGTATCCTGTTTGAACAGGCCAGCTCCCGGGGCCATCTCCAGGAAACCGTGAACGGCCCGCTGGCATTCCACTTTACCGTCCGCAACCAGGTGCGCACCGCGTTGTCGACCCAAAGGGCTGCCGTAGAGATGCGCCAGGAACTGCTCGAACACCAGCGCGGTTTTTTCAAAGACGCACAGCAAGAGGCCAAAGCCGACCAGCGCAAAGGATTTATTTTCGGCGACCGGTACGATCTCGCCCGGGTAGACCAATTGGTGGAAATCCTGCGCCGCCATCAGATCGACGTTTATAGCTTGAAGAACCAGGCAACGGTAGACGGCAAAACGTTTGATCCGGGTTCGGCGTTCATTGTGCCCCTCGAACAAACCCAATACAAACTGATCCGCGGGATTTTCGAGACCGCAACCGTTTTTGAAGACAGTATTTTCTACGATATTTCGAGCTGGACGCTGCCGTTGTCCTTCAACCTGCCCTACGCCGCTTTGGGCAAAAACTGGAATCCCGCCCTGCTGGGCCCCAAAGTGGAAGGCGCCCGACCCGTCCGCCCGGCAAGCGCGACGCCGGCTGCCGGTTATGCCTATCTGATGGAGTGGGACCATTACTACGCGCCCCAAGCCCTTTATCAAATCCTCAAATCGGGCATCCGCGCCAAAGTGGGCCGCGAACCCTTTGTGCTGAATGGCAAGCGGTATGAACCCGGCACGATTATGATCCCGATGGCCAACCAGGAGAAAACGGCGGCCGAGATCCAGCAGGCAGTGCGGGAAGCGGCGGGAAAAACCGGAGTGGCTTTTGACGGCGTATCCACCGGCTTCACCGTTGAAGGGATCGACCTGGGCAGCAACGGATTTACCACCCTTCAGACGCCAAAGGTAGCGGTTATCGTCGGCGAGGGCGCCTCGCCCGGCACGGCAGGCGAAGCCTGGCACTTGCTGGACACCCGCTACGGGATGGTCGTCACCAAGCTGGAAACCGACGATATTTCCCGGGCAGACCTCACCAGGTACAATGTGATCGTTTTAGGGGCAGGCTCCTACAACAACAGCATCGGCGCTACCGGCGCAGCCAAACTGAAAGAATGGGTCCAGAATGGAGGTACTCTGATCGGCATCCAAAGCGCGATTTCCTGGCTTAAAGCCCAGGGCATCGGGGCGGTGGAGATCCGGCAGCCTAAAGAACAGCCCCAGGGACGAAAACCGTATATCCAGATGGACGAGGATATCGCCTCTCTGGAGATCCCGGGCACCATCTTCGAAGCGGAGATCGACAATACCCACCCGCTGGGTTTCGGTTACCGGCGCGGTAAAATGCCGGTATTCCGCGACAACGACCTTTTCCTGGAGCCGGGGAAGAACCCGTATTCCACCCCCTTGATCTATACCGATAATCCGTTGATCAGCGGCTATATCAAAAGTACCATGGCGGAGTTGCCCAAACGCACCGCCGGAATCGTCGTCAGCGGCGCCGGCAGCGGCAAAGTGATCTTTATGGCCGACAACCCCAATTTCCGGGCGCATTGGTTCGGTACCAATAAGCTGTTTGCCAACGCGGTTTTCTTCGGGCAGACGATTAGCGGGATGGCTTTGGAGCGGGGTAGGGAGTAACTTGCAAAAAAATCTTTACATGGGAATAAAAAACCCTTATCTTTGTACCGTTATTCAAAGTGAGTGACGCTGTGCCTGACATAACGATTTTTTTTGGCAACCAGTTTTCTACGAATCCGCAAGTAATGTCCTCTCCGGCAGCTTTCCCGCTTCAGGTGTCCTTACTTCTCTCGTGTGAACTTCTTCCTTCTAAATTCTGATGACTACGCAAAGCGTTCCTCTTGTTTTTTTTATTTTCAATTTTTATTCGTAATGAACATTTTTGTTGCAAAACTCAGCTTCGACACCCAGTCGGAAGATCTCCGCGAAGCATTCGAAGCATTTGGCGAAGTTACTTCCGCCAACGTCATCTTCGACAAGATGACTGGAAAATCCAAAGGTTTCGGCTTTGTGGAAATGCCTGACGACGACGAAGCGCTCAAAGCAATCGAAGAGCTCAACGAGAGCACCCTCGATGGCCGCACCATCGTTGTAAAGAAAGCAGAACCGCGCGAAGATCGCGACCGTGGCGGCTTTAACCGCGGAGGCGGCGGAGGCGGCGGGTACAACCGCGGCGGCGGAGGCGGCGGCGGGTACAACCGCGGCGGCGACCGTGGCGACCGCGGCGGCTACAACCGCGATCGGCGCTATTAATCGCTCCCTCGAAGGTAGCGATATATCGGATCGCCCCTGTTCCCAGTTCGGCACAGGGGCGATTGTATTTTAACCCACCATCTTTTTCGCCAAAGTAATAACCTCGTCCAAACCTCCTTCGTTCTTCCCTCCGGCCGTGGCAAAGAACGGCTGTCCTCCTCCGCCTCCGTCGATAGCTTTGGCGAGTTCGCGCACCATATTGCCGGCATGGACGCCTTTGGTCTCTGTCAATTCCTTGCTGGCGATGACCATCACCTGCGGCTTGCCGTTAACCAATGCGGCGAAGACGATCAGGGCGTTGCCTACCTCGTTTTCCAGTTGATATGCCAGGTTTTTCAGCGCAGCGCCGTCGGTGACGGGCACCCGGACTGCCAGGAAGTTATACCCCTGGACCGTCTGAAACTGTTTTTTCAGGTCGTCCTTAAGCGCGCCTGCCTGGGAAGCTTGTAATTTCTCGATCTCTTTGCGCAGCGCTTTGTTTTCGTCCTGAAGGTTGAGGATCTGCCGGACGGTATTCGGGGAGTTCTTAAAGATTGCCCGGATTTCCGCAAGTTCGCCGAGTTCCTGGCGGAGGTAGGCTTCCGCGTGTTCGGCCGTCACGGCTTCGATGCGGCGGATGCCGGCCGCAACGGCGCTTTCGGCTACGATCTTGAACAATCCGATCTCCCCGGTAGACGATACGTGCGTGCCGCCGCAGAGTTCCCGGGAGAAGCTGGCGTCAAAGGTGATCATGCGCACGGCGTCGCCATATTTTTCGCCAAAGAGCATCATGGCGCCGGCTTTTTTGGCTTCCTCAATGGGCAGGTTGCGCTGTTCTTCGAGCGGGATGTTTTCGCGGATCTTCTGGTTTACCATTTGTTCGATGTGCAGCAGTTCCTCGTCGTTGACCTTCTGGAAGTGGGAAAAGTCGAACCGCAGGCGCTGATCGTCCACATCCTGGCCTTTCTGGAGCGCGTGCGCTCCCAGTATCCGGTGCAGGGCGGCGTGCATGAGGTGAACGGCGGAGTGGTTGCTTGACGTCGCCTGGCGTTTGGAGGCGTCGACATCGGCCCGGACGGGCGCATCAAGGTGGTGCGGGAATTTATCGACCACGTGAATAATGAGGTCGTTTTCCTTAAGGGTGTCCAGTACGGCAATGCGCTCATCGCCAAACCATAGTACGCCCACATCCCCGGCTTGTCCGCCGCTTTGGGCGTAGAACGGGGTGCGGTCGAGTACGATCTGGTATTGTTCGGCTTTTTTAACCGTAACGGTCCGGAATTTGAGCACCCTGGCGTTGGCGACGGCCAGTTGGTCGTAGCCAACGAATTCGACTTCTCCCTCGTTGAGCGCCGTCCAGTCGCCAAACGCCTTGACGGTAGCCGACCTGGACCGCTCCTTTTGAGCCTGGAGGGCTTTTTCAAAGCCTGCGTCGTCCACTTCGTATCCGCGTTCGTGGGCAATGAGGCGGGTAAGGTCGATAGGAAACCCGTAAGTATCGTACATTTCAAAGGCGTCCTCGCCTTTGATCGTATTCCCGGCGATATCGAGGGTTTCGAAGCGCCGAAGGCCGTTTTCGAGGGTATTCAGGAACGCCTGTTCTTCCCCTTCGATCACGCGGGCTACCTGTTCTTCCTGGGCTTTCAGTTCTGGGAATACGTTGCGGAAGTTTTCTGCCAGCATGGGGATCAGGGTATGCAGGAAGGGCTGGCGCAACTCCAGGAAAGAGTAATAGTACCGCACTGCCCTGCGCAGGATGCGGCGGATGACATACCCGGCGCCCGTGTTGCTGGGCAGCTGCCCGTCGGCAATGGCGAAAGCGATGGCGCGGATATGATCGGAGATCACCCGCATCGCGATATCGACTTTGTTGTTGGGGTCGTAGCTAAACGTATAGGTTTTGCCGGAAACGCGTTCGATGTGTTGAATGAAAGGGGCAAAAATATCGGTGTCGTAAGTGAAGGTCTTGTTTTGCAGCACCATGCACAGACGCTCGAAGCCCATGCCGGTATCGACGTGCTTTTCGGGAAGGAGTTCAAGTGCGCCGTCGGCCTTGCGGTTGAACTGGATAAAGACGTTGTTCCATATCTCGATCACCTTGGGGTGGTCCTTATTGACCAGTTCGTGGCCGGGTTGGGCGGCCCGCTCCGCGTCGCTGCGCAGGTCGACGTGGATCTCCGAGCAAGGGCCGCAGGGGCCGGTGTCGCCCATTTCCCAGAAGTTGTCTTTTTTGCTGCCGTAGAGAATATGGTCTTCGGGAAGGAACCGTTTCCAGATATCGCGGGCTTCGTCGTCGGCGGGCAGCCCGTCCTTGGGATCGCCGCCGAACACCGTGGCGTAGAGCCGGTCTTCGGCCAGGCCGTAGACCTCAGTAAGCAGTTCCCAGGACCAGGTCAGGGCGTCTTCTTTGAAATAGTCGCCGATCGACCAGTTGCCCAGCATCTCAAACATGGTATGGTGGGTACCGTCGTACCCTACGTCTTCCAGGTCGTTGTGTTTGCCCGAAACGCGAAGGCATTTCTGGGTGTCGGCTATGCGGCGGTTGTCGGGTACGGCGTTGCCCAGAAAGAAATCCTTGAATTGGTTCATCCCCGCGTTGGTGAACATGAGGGTGGGGTCGTCTTTATTTACGATGGGGGCGGAAGCGACGATCTTGTGGTTTTTGGAAGCGAAAAAATCCAGGAATTGCTGGCGGATCTCGGCGGAGGTCTTCATGAAATATGTATTTGAATCGAAGATATGTGTTAATGTTTCCGGAATATTAACGGGTTTGGAGCAGAATTCGGATATTTGTCCAGACATATCCAAACAACGGCTTGTTCGAAGCAGCTATAATCCTATCCAAGCGCCCTTTTATCCGGATTCCTTTGATTATTTTGCGTTTATTTATTAACCGTGTTCGCATTTTGATGATGCGTCTGTCTAAAAATGCGCACATTTTTTTGCTAAATTCAATTGCTCCTTTATTTTCGCTTAGTGCAAAGCACAAACAGGGAGGAACTAAATAGGTAACGTCCGATCCAAAAGGTCAAAGCGCTGCAAATTTAGTTAAATTGATAAGATCATTGCTCATGGGAAAGGAAAAGTTCGTATTCAACGTACACACGCTCAGCTACGAAAAGGTACAAACTTCCATCAAACAGAATCTGATCCGCGTTTTTGGGTTTTTGTGCGCAGCAGCCGTCACGGCATTCCTCTTTACGCTCGTCATGCACAATTTCTTCCCCTCTCCACGGGAAAAGGCCCTTCAGCAGGAGATTTCAGTTATGGAATCCGAGTATGAAAAACTTACCGAAGAGATCAAGACACTCAATCAGGCTCTTGGCAACATCAAAGAGCGCGATGCCTATGCATACCGCATGGTGTTTGGCATGGACCCCATAGACGAAGACGTTTGGGAGGGCGGCGTAGGGGGCGCCGACGAATATGCCCTGCTTCGTCAGAACAAGAATACCGGCAAGATCATCATCGACGCCCGGGAGAAGGTGCGCAAGTTGAAGCACCAGATGGTTCTCCAGTCTAAATCCCTGGATACCATCATGCACCTGGCTGAAGAGAAGGAAGAAATGCTGGCTTCCATCCCTTCCATCAAACCGGTGCGTTCGGATAAGCTCTCCAAGAGTGTCGGCCTGCTTTCCGGGTTTGGTTACCGCGTTCACCCGATTTACAAAGTACCCAAGTTTCACGCCGGTTTGGACTTTACCGCGCACCGCGGTACCGCCATCCAGGCTACCGGCGACGGGGTGGTGGTCAAAGCGGAATACCACAGCGGTTACGGGCGTTGCGTGGTGATCCGCCACGGATATGGCTACGAAACCCTCTACGGCCACATGGATAAAATTATGGTCAAAAAAGGTCAGAAAGTAAAGCGCGGCCAGCAAATTGGCAAGGTCGGCAATACCGGAACCTCCACTGCTCCACACTGTCACTACGAAGTTCATTTAAAGGGCAAGCCTGTTAATCCGATGCACTACGTGCTCGACGGCTTAAGCCCAAAAGAATATGAGGCGCTGGTGAAAGCGGCCGATGCCCCCAACCAGTCGTTTGATTAACATTCGTAAAACCTTATTATCGGAAGGCCTCTGCACGAAAAACTGCAGGGGTCTTTTTTTTAGGGGAAAGGCGAAAGGCGTAAGGCGAACTAGCGTTTAGGCGTTTAGGTAAGGGGTTTAGGTAACACGTTGCTGGTCGAAGTCTTAAGACCCCTGTTCGCCGCCCCGGAAGATAACGCCAAGTTAGCCGCCATTGCAATGAGCACTCTACTTCGTCTCTGGCGCTTCTTTTGCCGATTTTTTTATTATCAGAAACGCGGAGGATGTATTTTTACCCTACCCCATATCCCTTGAACCCTTGAACTCTTGAACTCTTGAACCTTGAACTCTTGAACGTTTAGCCCTGCGCCTCACGCCTTACGCCTCACGCCCTGCGCCTAAACGCCCCAACGCCTCAACGCTTATGGAACCCATTCCTTCCCCTTCAACCCTCTGCCCCAACTGCCAAACCCCCATGGCAGAACATGCGCGCTATTGCGGCCGTTGCGGCCAGAAGCGGATACGCAAAATGGTATCGCTGTGGGAGTTGGTTTCGGATTTCGTCGTTTCGGTGGTCAATTTGGAATCGCAGACCTGGCAGACCCTCCGGGATATGTTTATTCCCGGGAAGCTCACCCAGGCATATTTCCAAGGGAAGCGGGCGCGTTACCTGACGCCCCTGCGCCTGTTCTTTCTGATGGCGGTAGCGCATTTTGCTGTTCTGGCCTTTAAAGCGCATAATGCGCTGAAAGACGATCTTGAACAGCTTACCCGGCAAGGGAGAGATCAAGCCTATGAACGCCTTTACGGGCGTCGGATGGACTCGCTGATCCTGGAGGTACGCCGGGATTTCCCATCAGCGGGCAGGGCGCTGGATTCCCTGCGAAGGCGGGGAAATATCCGGGCCGACAGCGTGCCATCGGAAACGGGGATGGGCCTGCTTCGTTTCCGGAATGGAAATTTTTCATCCGTGCCCTTAAATTTGAGTCAGGAAGACCTCTACACCTTAACGCCGGAGGAACTGGCAAAAAAACACCGGATCAGGGACCCCTTTGAGCAAATGCAATTGCAGGTTTATCAAAGGGCGGTTCAGGAGCCCGACAATCTGATCCAGTTCCTGCTCAGTAAGCTGATCTGGATGGTTTTGGTGCTGGTGCCCGCAGTGGCCCTGGTGCTAAAATTCCTTTATTGGCGGCGGCGCAGGTATTTTGTCGAGCATCTGGTGTTCGGGCTGCACTACCATGCCTTTGCCTTTTTCCTGATGTCCGTGTATTTTCTCGCCGCCTTCCGCCATCCGGAATACCTGGGGGGCGTCCTGCTGCTCATCTTTTTATATGGGCTCCTGGCCATGAGACGGTATTACTGCCAGGGATGGTTCAAAACCCTGGTCAAAGGCGGTTTCCTCCACTTCGTTTATCTGTTCCTGGTGAATATTTTCCTCGTTCTGGCCGTAATGGTAAGCGCGTTTTTGTTTAGTAATCCGTAGCGGCAGACCATTTTTTTCTGTAGCGGAGGGGTTGAACGGCTTTCTTTTTCAGAAAGATCCTGTTGAAATAGGCCAGGTTTTCAAAACCCGAGGCTTCGGCAATCTCGCTGATGGGCCAATCGGTTTCTTTTAACAGAACGCAGGCATGAGCAATGCGCACCTCGTTGATATAATCAGTGAACCGCTTTCCTGTGGCTCTCTTAAAGAATTTGCAGAATGCGCTTTCCGACAAATGGAGTTGTTGGGCAGCCTCATGAATTTGAATCCGGCTTTGGAATGATTTTTGAATGTACTCCATAATTACAGGTAACCGGCTCTCCGACTGCTCCCTGCCTGGCCCTGGAAAATACTGCTCCGAAGCCAGCTTTTGGCCCTTTTGCCGGCTAAGGGCATCGAATAGATCGATCCAACGGCTTAATGCGGCGGCGCCTTCGTGCCTGGCCAACGCTTGAATTAATTCTATTATTTGAGAATCCTGTTTTTCCGCAAACCATAACCCATGGCCGGCCAAATTCAGCATCTTCAGGATGGGCGCCATTTCAGGGTAGTTGTAAAGCGGCGCTAACCAGCCGGAAGAAAATTGAACCACCCAAGCCAGGCATCCTTCCCCTGCCTGGACGTCGCTTACCCAGGTATGGGGCAGATTGGGCCCAATCAAAACCAAATCTCCTGGGGCGAAAGGATGGACGCTATCTCCTATGAATCGCTTTCCATACCCTTGTTCGATCCAGGTGAGTTCATACTCCGGATGATAATGCCAGTAAAATTCAAACCGGGGAACCTGCACTGGATAACACAGGAATGATTTATCCGGACGGGGAGACGCCAGCAATTCAAGTTTTGGTCTCATATCATATGGAGTACATAGTCTGTGCTATAGCTGATTAATGTCAATATAATATCTTTTTTTGCCGAAATAGTGTTTTTTTTAACTCGAAAAAACAAGGAGTTTTGCCTTAACTAATTCAAAACCATTGCCCATGCCAACCCTTCCAACCCACATCGCTGACGAACTGCATACGCCCTATGCCTTAAGCGAAGACAAGATCCGTTTTTATGATGAAAACCGATTTGTCAAGCTGAAAAGCGTGCTGTCCCGCGAAGCTGTGCTGTTTTTTCAAGAGGCTATCACGGCGCGCGTCCGGCAAATGAACACCGTGACCACGGCTCTGGAAAACCGCGACACCTACGGCAAAGCCTTTCTGCAACTCTTCAATCTGTGGCGGCACGACGAACTGGCCCGTGCGCTGGTCTTCAGCAAGCGACTGGCCCAAATTGCCGCCGGCCTGATGCAAACCAACGGCGTGCGGCTGTACCACGACCAAGCCCTGTACAAAGAAGCCGGCGGCGGAATCACACCCTGGCATGCCGACCAATACTACTGGCCGCTGGAAACCGATAAAACCGTTACCGCCTGGATCCCTTTGCAGGAAACGCCCCTGGAAATGGGCCCGCTGGAGTTCAGCGCAGGAAGCCACCGCATCGTCAACGGCCGCGAACTGGCCATCAGCGACGACAGCGAACGCATGATCGGCGAAAAACTACGGGTGACCGACTTTCCCCATATCGTAGAGCCGTTTGAGACAGGCGAAGTCAGCTTTCACTCCGGCTGGGTGTTTCACCGTGCCGGCGCTAATACGACGGAGGAAATGCGCCGGGTCATGACGGTTATTTACATGGACAAAGACATGATCTTGAAACAGCCGGAGAACGACAACCAAATCCTCGACTGGGAAACCTGGTGCCCCGGCGCCAGGGTAGGGGAGGTCATCGATACGCCGCTGAACCCGGTTTTGTTTGAACAGCCATGACCATCCGCTATATATGCCCTTCCTGGGGGCACGGGCATTTGCCTCCCGGGGAGTTGTTGCGCCGCATCGCTGAAGCTGGATATGATGGAGTAGAGATCCACCTCCCCGATCCTGGCCCTTGGGTTGAGGCGTTTCTTTCGGAACTCGATACTATACGAAGGCAAATTCCAGACTTTCTTTTTGTAGCCCAAGCCATTATTTCTCCATTTCCAGGAGAAGAAGCGGCCGTTTTTTTGGAGCGGACAAAGAAAAACCTGCAGGTGCTGCTGTCTTATCGGCCGGATTTTATCAACGCCCATTCCGGGAAGGACTATTACACGTTTGAGGAGAACTGCCGCGTGCTGGAAACCGGCATCCAAATGAGCGCTGAAACGGGTATCCGCATTCTTCACGAGACGCATAGGGGCAGGTTCTCTTTTCATGCGCCTACCCTGGTTCCCTATTTGCGTACCTTTCCCGAACTGGAGCTTGTAGGGGATTTTTCCCATTTTTGCGTGGTTTCGGAGAGCATGTTGGAGGATCAGGAACCTTTCCTGGAGGAGATTATACCCCGGATTGGACATCTTCATGCGCGGATTGGATCGGAGCAGGCGCCGCAGGTCAGCGATCCTTTCGCTCCAGAATGGGGAAGCCACGTAGAGCGATTTTTGGGATGGTGGAAGCGAGTAGCGGATCACAAGGCATCCACAGGGCAAACCTCTTTAACCATCGCTCCAGAGTTTGGGCCGGTCCCTTACATGCCGGTGGCTCCTTTTACGCAACAACCACTTGGAAACCAATGGGAGATCAACCTGCGAATGAAAGATTTTTTGAAAAGCCGTTTGGGTTAACCCATTTTATGTAGATAAAAGCTCATCCATGCGTATCCTCTTTTTCCTGGTGCTGACTTCCTGGGCCATTTTCTCCTGCCAAAAAAACGAAAACCGCCATAGGGAAGAAGATTTTACCAGATTTATCAACCCTTTTATCGGTACCGATGGCACAGGTCATACTTTCCCGGGCCCTTCCCTGCCTTTTGGAATGGTACAGCCCGGACCCGATAACAAAGACTCGGACTGGGCGTATACCAGCGGGTATCAGAATAGAGACGCTACCGTATTGGGATTTTCCCAAACGCGCTTCAGCGGCACGGGGATTGGCGAAATGGGCGATATCCTCCTCCTGCCTTTCTCCGGCGCCTGGCAAGACACCATGAAAAACAGATTGTTAAAGGAAACCGAAGCGGCAATCGTTGGGTATTATTCCGTAAAGAAGGCCGATCAGGTGCGGGTAGAACTGACCGCTTCTTCCCGGGTTGCTTTCCACCGGTATACCTTTCCCGGGAAGGAAGCCCAGGTGTTTCTCAATTTTCAGCATGGCCTTCGCTTCCTGACGGATAGCCTGGTTCTCGATTCCAAGGTCAACCTGGAGGATTCCCGTACTTTGAGCGGCTATTGCCATACGAAGAACTGGGTAGAGCGAACGTATTTTTTTGTAGTTCAGTTTGACCGGGATTTCCAAAGGCACGAACTGCTTCCCCGGGCGCCAAAGGAAAACGCGCCAAAATACCTTCTCGGGTTTGACCTGGGGGAGGACAAGCAGTTGCAGGTTAAAATCGCTTTGTCTACGGTAGACGTACCCGGCGCCAGACAGAATTTGGATGCCGAAATACCGGATTGGGATTTTGAACGCGTCAGAAAGCAAGCGGTCCGGGAATGGAACCGCTACTTAAGCAGGATCCGAATTGAAGCAGATCGAAACCAGAAAGCCCTTTTTTATACTGCGCTTTATCACTTACTCCTGCAGCCCTCCAACATTGCCGACGTAAGCGGTAAGTACCGTGGGGCCGGCGGCAGGGTAGCCCAGGCGCCGGATGGGGTATATTATTCCACGCTTTCGATTTGGGATATTTACCGGGCAGCCTTCCCCCTGTTGCAACTGGTGGCGCCCGAACGGATCGATGGGATAATCAACACCCTGTTGATGCATCACCAGGCGGCAGGATTTTTGCCGATATGGACAGCTTGGGGGCAGGACAACTATTGTATGATAGGCAACCATGCCATACCAATGATTTTATCTGCGTGGAATGCTGGTTTCAAAGGTTTTGATCAGCAGGCTGCTTTAAAAGCAATGGTGGAAACCTCTACCCAAAGCCACGTCAACTCTAACTGGGAGCTATATACCCGATTTGGTTTTTACCCTTTTGATAGTCTGGACAACGAAGCCGTTTCCCGCACCCTGGAAAGCGGGTTCGACGATTGGTGCGTGGCCGAAACGGCCCGGCAACTGGGCGATTCGGCAACGTACAGAATGTTTTCCCGAAGGGCGCTTTACTACCAAAATCTGTTTGACCCCGATACCAGGCTCTTCAGGGGAAAAAACTCCAAAGGCGCATTCCGCTCCCCATTCGATCCCTTTACGGCTACCTCCCCAATGAATAACCCCGGAGATTATACCGAAGCCAATGCCTGGCAATATTTTTGGACCCCCGCTCAATACGATGTGCCCGGAATGACCGCTTTGCTCGGTGGAAAAAAAGCCTTTACCGAAAAGCTCGACTCTTTTTTCACCATTCCAGCACAAAATCCCAACGCCTTTCTTGGGCAGGAAGCCATGATCGGCCAGTATGCCCATGGCAATGAACCAAGTCATCACATTGCTTACTTATACGCTTTTTCCGAAAACCCTTTGAGAGGACAAGAAATCGTACGCCGTATCGTGAAGGAATTCCACCAGAACGCGCCAAACGGAATGATAGGCAACGACGATTGCGGCCAAATGAGCGCCTGGTATATCTTGGCTTGCCTGGGGTTTTACCCCGTAAACCCGGCGTCGGGAACTTTCATTTTGGGAGCGCCCCAACTGCCGGGGGCCACCCTTTTTCTTCCAAATGGTAAAAAGTTTGTGGTGGAGGCGAAAGGACAATCGTCAGGGAAAATCTATTCCGAAAAGGTTTATCTGAATAACCGCCTCTTGGATCGAAATTACCTGAATTACCAGGAAATCAGATCGGGAGGGAAGCTGACTTTTCAGATGCAGGAGGCGAAGTGATGGGGTGGCCCATCAGGCGCAGTACCCCGAATCGGGGAGGGCGGCATGGAATGTTTTATGATTCAATTATTTAGCTATGAAAATCAATCCTTTTTATTGGGTTCTGTTCTCGCTTTTGACTCCTTTTTCCCTCCAAAGCCAAACGACATCAACCATGGACCGGCCATCCAACCCAGCTCCCGTAACCGAAGCCTTAACCCGCCTTCCGTTCTCCTCCATCCGTCCTTCCGGCTGGTTAAAAGCCCAAATGCAGCGCGATATGGCTGGCTTCGCCGGCAACCTGGACCGGCTGGTTCCCGGCCTGATCGACGACCCGATCTATGCGGAAGGGCGGCTTCACAGAAAAAGCGCCGCACGCGATTTGGGCAACCTTAAATCGGGCGACGCCGAAGGGGACGAACAATACCAATGGTGGAACTCCGAAACCCAATCCAACTGGTGGGACGCCTATATCCGGAATGCCATTCTGCTCCAGGACCCCGCCGCCCTGGTAAAAACCCAACAGTACGTGCGGCGCATGTTGTCGTCTCAGGATGACGACGGCTACCTGGGCATCTACGACCAAGACCTACGCTATCGCTTCACCACTGAAAACGGCGAACTCTGGGCCAAAACCACCCTGTGTCGCGGTCTGCTGGCGTATTATGAATACTCCCAAAGCGAAGAAGTATGGAATGCGCTGGTTCGCGCCGTCGATAATGTCATGGCGAATTATCCGATGGGAAAATCCAGTCCGTTCTTCTCTAAGGGCGGGTTCAATGGAGGGATCTCGCACGGATTGACCTTTACCGATGTGCTGGACCGGATGGCCCAATTGAGCGGAGACCCCAGGTATCTGGCCTATGCCGCCTTCCTGTACCGCGATTATTGCAACACCGATCAGTCGGAACAGGATGCCCAGCTGAAGAATATTTTATCGCCGGACTATAAACTCCAGGCCCACGGGGTACATACCTACGAGCACCTGAGGCCGCTGACCGTTGCCTTTTATGCCACCGGGGATACCCAACTGAAACAGGCGCTGGATATTTACCTTCGCCGGATACAGGCAGCGGTTACGGGCGCCGGAGGCCCGATAGGGGATGAGTGGATAGGCGGCCGGATTCCCGATGCGACGCAGGTGGGGTACGAGTATTGCTCCATCCACGAGCTGATGGACAGCTACGCGCTCCTGCTCCAAAAAACGGGCGACCCGGGGTTTGCCGATGCGATGGAGCATCTCTTCTACAACGCCGCCCAGGGCGCGCGGCATCCTGTGCATTCATCCATCGCCTACCTGAAGACGGACAACTCCTATGAGATGATGGGCACGAAAAATGGAGAAGCGGAGCCCAATCGCACGCAAACGCGCTACAAATACTCGGCAGTCCATCAGGATGTAGCCGTGTGTTGCGCCCCCAACGCCGGCCGGATTACCCCCTATTTCGTACAGGCAGCCTGGATGAAAGAAGACGCCCGCACCCTGGCTGCTTTGCTCCTGGCGCCCAACGTCGTGGAAGCCGAGGTGGGCGGGGAACTCGTGCGTATAACTACCGAAACCCGGTATCCGTACAGTCAGGAACTGGTATTCCGCCTGGAGCTCTCCAAACCGCTGGCATTTCGGCTGAAGGTCCGCAAACCGGAATGGTGCACCAAGGTGAAAAGTTCGGAAGCATACCGGGAGGAACAGGGTTTTCTGGTATTTGACCGCCGTTTTACCCCCGGCGACGAGATCCGGCTGACGCTGGAGTCGGACGTCCGGGTTTTGACGGGAGCGGCGGGCGACCATTATTTTGCCTACGGGCCGCTGGTATATGCACGCCCCATAGAAGCGGTAGAGGAAACCGGGCGGACCTATGCCCCCGGCTTCGAGGACCGGATGTACCGGCCTTTGGATACCGCGCGGTATAATTATGTGCCAGGGAAAAAGGCCCAATTCAGCCGGGGGCGCATCCTGGTCCGGCTACAAAACCAGTCCACCCGGAAAATAGAACAAGTAGCGTTGATTCCAATTGGAAGAACAGTGTTGAGGCAGGCTGGGTTTTAGTGTATGTCCCTTTATCCGCCGTAACCCTTCCCCGTCGTTACCCCATTGCCTCACAACCTCGCAACCTCGCAACCTCGCAACCTCGCAACCTCGCAACCTCGCAACCTCGTAACCTCGCAACCTCGCAACCTCGTAACCTCGTAACTTTTCCTCCCATCTCTTTGTTTTCCCCCCGGAATACCGGATTTTTGAGGCCACAAAACGAATGACGTATGCCATATGACCGGTATGAGACGGTGATCGGACTGGAAGTGCACCTCCAGTTAGCCACCCGGAGCAAAGCGTTCTGCGGGGATGATACCCGCTTTGGGATGCCGCCCAATACCCAGGTGAGCCCGGTTTCTCTGGGCCACCCCGGAACGCTTCCCCGTCTGAATAGCCGCCAGGTGGCGTTTGCAGTAAAGCTGGCACATGCCCTGAACAGCAGGGTGAACCCCGTTAATACGTTCGACCGCAAAAATTACTTCTACCCTGATTTGCCAAAGGGATACCAGATAACCCAGGATAAACAGCCTATTTGCGTGGGCGGCGAACTGCCGGTCAAATTAGGTGATACCTGGAAACCCATCCGTATCCACCATGTACACATGGAAGAGGACGCAGGGAAATCCATACACAACCTCCATCCCCGCAAATCCCTGATCGACCTTAACCGCGCTGGAACTCCGCTGCTGGAAATCGTAACCCAACCCGACTTGCGTTCAGCAGAAGAGGTCGACGCCTTCATGACCGGTATCCGCCAGTTGGCGCGGTATCTGGAGATATCCGATGGCAATATGGAGGAGGGCTCGCTCCGCTGCGACGTCAACGTGTCGGTGCGGCTCAAAGGGGCCGCCGCTCTGGGGGAACGTTGCGAGATTAAAAACCTAAACTCCATGCGCTATGCCCGCCAGGCTATCGGGTACGAAGTAAAACGGCAAATCGACCTGATCGAGGCGGGAGGAAAAGTTGACCAGCAAACCCTGAACTTCGATCCGGCTACAGGAGTAACCTCACCGCTTCGGGAAAAAGAAGACGCCCACGATTACCGCTATTTCCCGGAGCCCGATCTCCCTCCTGTGGTGCTGAGCCCCGAATACCTGGACGAGATTCGGCAGCAACTACCCCCGCTTCCCTGGGATGTGTACGCCAATTTAACCGATGGGAATGGATTGAGCAGCTACGATGCGTCTATCCTGTTTGAGGAACGGGAAACAGTCCTGCTCTTTGAATCGGTTAGCCGGTGTTGCCCCAACAAAAAAGGCATCGCCAACCTGCTGATCAACCGCTTGATCCCGTACTGCCAGGAACAGAAAATGCCCTTGGGCCGGTTTCCCGTCCCCCCGGAACACCTGGGAGCGTTCATCCTGCTGATCGACTCGGGAAAGGTAAGCAACAGCATAGCCTATCAACGGCTGTTTCCTGCCATGATCGAATCTCCAGACTCCAGCCCGGAAGCATTGGCTACTTCCCTTAACCTGCTTCAACAAGCCGACGACGGTTTTCTGACAGACCTCGTCCGCCAGGTGATCGACGCTTTTCCGGACAAGGTGAAAGAATACCAAAAAGGGAAAAAAGGCCTGATGGGCTTTTTTATGGGCGAACTCATGAAGCGCTCCAAAGGCAAAGCCGATCCCGCCAGAGCTACCCAGATGCTTTCCGAAGCACTGACCAATAGACGTTAGACGTTAGACGTTAGACGTTAGACGTTAGACGTTAGACGTTAGACGTTAGACGTTAGACCTTAGACCTTAGACGTTAGAGGTTAGACGTTAGAGGTGAGGACTTAGGTGCTATCTTTTTTTGTATATTTATCCATATAAACCGTCCCCATCTAATGTCTAACGTCTAAGGTCTAAAGTCTAACGTCTAAGTCCAACCATGTATAAAGATGATCCGTTAAAGCGTTACTACTCCATGCGGGAGGTGTCGGAAATCCTGGGCGTTTCCAAATCGCTGATCCGGTTTTGGGAGAGCGAATTCGACCACATCAAGCCGCACAAGAACAGCAAAGGCGACCGGCGGTTTACTGCGGAAACGGTCGAGCAGCTTCGCCTGGTTTACCACCTTGTTAAAGAACGCGGGTTCACTCTGGCAGGGGCAAGGCATGAGATTCAAGGACAGCGCGACCGCCTCCAGCAAAAGGTCCTGGTTTTGGACAAGTTGAAGGAAATTAGAGGTTTTCTGAAAGAATTGGCAGGAAGCACGGAGGAGGAAGAGTGATCAATTCTTTTTTTTCGGATCGTTTTTCCAATCCCGGGTATCCAAAACATGATGGCAAAAGGCGTAATCTGCTTCCACGTTGGAGGCGACGACGATCAGCCGGTTTGGGCCAAAATCCCGGATCAATTGCTGGTACCATTCAATTCCCTGCGCGTCGAGGTTGGCGGTAGGCTCGTCAAGCAGCAAAAGAGGCGTTTCGGAGCAGATGGCCAGGGCGAGGCGCAAGCGCTGTTTCATGCCGGAAGAAAAGTGGCGGATGGACTTATGCGCTGATCGTTGCATTCCGAGCAACTGGATGAGTTTGGGAACGTCCAGCCCATCATAAAATGGTTTGAACCGCTGGTGAAAAGAAAGCGCTTCCTGGAGCGTAAACTCCTCAATCAACTCAATATAGGGAGCGGCATAGCTCAGATGGGGGTAGATCAGGGCGGGGTCTAAAAGGCGACCGTCTTGGAAGAAGCGTATTTTTCCGGAAGAAGGCCGGAGGTGCCCGGAAAGCAGGCGCAGGAGGGTTGATTTGCCCGAACCGTTTGGTCCGGTAACGGCGTATCGCTCCGGTTGATTAAATTCCAGGCTGACATAGCGCATCACCCATTCCAGGCGATAGCGCTTCCCAACGCCGCTGAGCTCAATCTTCATTGACCTTGCTGCCGTTGAGATGCCGGAACCCTTTCATTATACCCATGTCTTCCACTTTGCGCACGAATTGCACGATCTCGTCTCGTTCCGGGCTGTAGGGGAGCTCTTGCTCGATGATCTGGAGGGCTTTGGACAAACTGTGTCCCCGAACGTAAAGGATTCGGTAAACATCCTGGATCATATTGATCTGCTCCTGGGTAAACTGCCGGCGCCTCAGGCCGATCGAGTTGATGCCGGCATAGCTTAGCGGTTCGCGGGCCGCCTTGACGTATGGCGGAACATTCTTTCGCACCAGCGAACCTCCAGCAATGAAGCTGTGTGCGCCGATCTTGAGAAACTGCTGTACGGCAACGAGCCCTTCAAGGATCGCAAAGTCCTGGATCTCCACGTGCCCTGCAAGGTTGACGTTGTTGGCCAGGATGATCCGATCCCCCAGAATACAATCGTGGGCGACATGCACATAAGCCATTAAAAGGCAATGGCTACCGACCACGGTTTTACCCGCTGCCGCAGTGCCCCGGTTGATGGTCACATATTCCCGGATGGTCGTATAGCTTCCAACCTCTGCCGTGGTATTTTCTCCTCTGAATTTGAGATCCTGGGGAATAGCAGAAATAACCGCCCCTGGAAAGATCCGGCAATGGTTGCCAATGCGTGCTCCCTCGAAAATGGTGACGTTCGGGCCAATCCAGGTTCCATCCCCGATCGTAACGTTCTTGTCAATATAACAGAACGGGCCTATGGTAACATCCTGCCCTATCTGAGCCTCGGGGTGAACGACGCTTAAGTTGCTGATATTCATATCTACGAACGCTTGATAATTTGGGCTGTTAGCTCCCCTTCGGACACAATTTTATTGCCGACATAAGCTGTAGCCTGCATTTGACAAATTCCTCTGCGGATGGGGGCCATGAGCTCCATTCGGATCAACAGCGTATCACCCGGCACGACCTTCTGTTTGAATTTGGCATTCTCAATCTTGAGAAAATACGTATCCCAATTGCCAGGGTCTGGCACGGTTGACAACGCCAGAATACCTCCCGTCTGGGCCATCGCTTCGATCTGAAGCACTCCGGGCATAACCGGATTATCCGGGAAGTGGCCGGCAAAAAAAGGCTCGTTGAACGTGACGTTCTTCACTCCAACGACATGTTTTTCGGAAAGTTCGATAATCTTGTCTACCAGCAAAAAAGGATGCCGGTGCGGCAGCCAGCGCGAAATGGCTACCGTATCAAATAAGGGCGTTTGATCCGGATCGTATTTTGGCTTGCCTTTGAACTTGCGCTGCTCCAGATATTGCTTTTTCAGAAGCTTGGTAAACTCTACATTGACCCCGTGACCCGGCTTGCTGGCGATGATCCTGCCTTTTATGGGTTTACCCAGCAAGGCAATATCCCCAATGACGTCCAGGAGTTTGTGACGGGCAGGTTCGTTTTTGAAAAACAGCTCGATCGTATTGAGCACCCCTTCGTGATCTACTTTCACGCTGGGTTTGCCCAGCTTTTTGGCGAGCTCGTCTAGATAATCCTGGCTTACCGGACGGTCGACAATAACGATAGCATTGTCGAGATCGCCTCCTTTGATCAGATTTTGATTAAAGAGAAACTCCACCTCGTGCAGGAAAACGAACGTGCGGCAGGGGGCGATATCTTCTTTGTAGGTGGTCAGTTCCCGCAAATGCGCGTATTGCTGCCCGAGCACTTTGGAATTAAAGTCGATCATCGTGATCACCTCAAACCCATCAAATGGCAGCGCCGTAATTTCTGCGCCGCTGACTTCGTCGCGGTAAGTGACCGGCTCCTGGATTTCAAAATATTCCCGGTCTTCTTCCTGCTCCTGGCGTCCGGCTTCGAGTAGCGCTTTCACAAAGGGGAGCGCGCTGCCGTCTATGATCGGTACTTCGGGGCCGTCCACCGTGATTAGCACATTGTCGATCTCCAGGCCCGACAGAGCCGAGAGGGCATGTTCGACGGTATTGACAACGGCGGAGTTATCGGACGCAATGGTCGTTCCCCGGGTGGTGGAGACAACCCGGTTGACGTCGGCATTGATCAGCGGTTGGTCCGCCAGGTCAATGCGTTGAAACTTGACGCCGTGGTTGTCAGGAGCGGGGTGAAACGTCAGCGTTACGGTTTTGCCGGTGTGCAATCCAATTCCGCTCACGGAAACCGGTCTGTTGATCGTGTGCTGTTTCATAAGCGCAAATCGATCCTTAAAGAAACTAAGGGTTGATTGATTTAAAAAATTTTTCCATCGAGAGGAACCGTTTATAAATCTCGGGAAGTTGTTTAAAGATGGTATGTGCCCGAAGATATTGCCCGTATTCGATAGCGGGGTACCCGCAAATGGCCGTGCCAGGTGTTTTGACCGAGGAGGCTACCCCTGTTTGCGCCTGGATTTTGGTTTTATCGGCTACTTGGATATGTCCCACCATACCCACCTGCCCTCCAACCATACAGTATTTACCCACTTTGGTGGATCCTGCAATAGCCGTTTGCGCTGCCATGGCGGTATGCGCGCCAATTTCCACATTATGGGCAATATGCACCAGATTGTCCAGCTTCACCCCTTCGCGGATAACCGTTGAACCCATGCTGGCGCGGTCTATGGTGCAGTTAGCCCCGATTTCGACGTGGTTTTCAATATTGACGTTGCCAATCTGAGGAATCTTTTTTAACGACCCATCTTCCTGGGGGGCAAACCCAAACCCGTCTGCTCCGATCACGGCATTGGCATGTATAATACAGTGATCGCCTATGGCACAGTCTTCCAAAATGCGAACGCCTGGATGCAATACGGTATGGGCGCCAACCCGCACGTTTTTTCCCAGATACACCTGCGCCCCAATCCGGGCGCCTTCGCCAACGACGGCGCCTTCCTCTACGACCGCAAAAGGCCCAATAAAGGCCTTTTCGCCAATCACCGCCGTCGGGTCGACTATCGCCCGGTCCGAAATACCAGTGGAGGCGGACTCCCGCCGGTTGAATTTTTCCATCAGAAAACCGACGGCGGCGTACACATCGGCTACCCGGACAAGAACGGCCCGGATAGGTTTCCTTGGCTTGAAATCGTTGCTGACCAGCAGGGCGGAAGCGGTCGTGGTATAGGCATAATGCTCGTATTTGGGATTGCCCAAAAACGAAATACTGCCTTCTCCACCTTCCTCAATCTTGCTGGGACGATCAATAAGAATGTCCGGGTTGCCCTCGATTGTTCCGTTTAGCAAGGCTGCTAAAGCGCTTACTTTTATTTCCATGGCCGCAAAGTTAGGAAAATTTGGTTTCTACTCCTTAGTGTTTTCATTCGGGCGCAGTCAGATTTTCGTCATATCGTCTGCCGGGTCATTGGTTCCACAGGGGGAAGAACGTATCTTTGCGCGAAAATTACGGATTTGGAGCGGATTATTCGAATTGGTACGAGAGGAAGCCGGCTGGCCTTATGGCAGGCGGAATATACCCGGCGAGCCCTTCGGGAAATCGGGGCAGAGTCCGAACTCGTCCTTATCAAGACGCAGGGCGACCGGATCCAGGACCTTTCTTTCGATAAAATGGAGGGGAAAGGGTTTTTTACCAAAGAAATCGAAGAGGCTTTGCTGCGCGGCGATATTGACCTTGCCGTGCACTCGATGAAGGATCTTCCTACCCGCCAACCCGAAGGCCTTTGTATTTCTGCTGTTTCCTACCGGGAAGACCCCTCTGATGTGCTGCTGATGCGGGAAGAAACCGCTGTGGCGGGCAAGTTGCTTCATCTCCCTGAAAGCGCTGTCACGGGTACCTCCTCTTCCCGGAGGAAAGCTCAAATCCTGGATTTTCGTCCGGATCTGCAGATAAAGGATCTGCGGGGCAATGTTCCAACCCGGCTGGACAGGTTGCGCAGGGGCGATTACGATGCCATTCTCCTTGCGCGGGCTGGACTAAACCGCCTGGATGCCGATCTGTCTGGACTGAAAGCCGTCCCCTTAAACCCCAGGGAGTTCGTCCCTGCTCCGGCACAGGGCGTACTCGCCTGGCAAACCAATGCCTCCGACCTGCCCATCAGACGCCTTCTCCAGCAAATCCACCATCCGGAAGTTTCCGCTGCTACCAACATAGAACGAAAAGTCTTGCAACTCCTGGGAGGAGGATGTCAGCTGCCTCTAGGCGTTTTTTGTGAACGCGATGCCATGGGCCATTATCACGTATGGGCTGCCCACGCGCCTTCCTGGAACAGCCCCGTGACCCGGGTGCGCCTCTCTTCCAGCACGAATTTTCAACTCGCAGAGAAAATTGCCGAAAGCTTTAGTAGGTAAAAAAGTTACGAGGTTGCGGAGTTACGAGGTTACGAGGAACGTCGTAACTCCGCAACCTCGCAACTTTTACATTAGTTGTATCCCAAACCTAGCCCCGATTTCCCTCCCCGGTTCCAGGCGGATCAATCCCTCTTTATTGTTGAACGCATCAGCATTACAGGTCATTGGTTCGATCGCGATGGCGTTGCGGTCGGGTGGGGTGAACACCTGGAAGAAGTTATATTTCTCCGGGCCAGTTTCCTGCCAATAGCGCAGAGCGCCTTTGGCGCCGCTGAGCAGGATTTCCGCGACGCCTTCCGAGGCGGGCAGACTGAAGCAGTTGTCGAGTACTGTAGCCCCAATGCGGCGGAGCTGGGAAAATTCGTCGAAGGGGTATTTTTTTCCTGTGGGGATCATCCGGCTATCGACGCCTACCATTTGGGCGGCAGGAAGCTGCATTTGCATATCGTCAATACGGTCAGACAGGGTAAAATAGGGGTGCCAGCCCAACCCGGCCGGCAGGGCTTCTGTACCGTCATTACGGAAACGCATCTCGATTTCAACACTTCCCGGATCTTTTAAAATAAAGCCGATGGTAAAGGTGAACGGGAAGGGGTAGAAATCCTGATCTCCTGGGTCGGTATACCGGCAAAATGCGGAGGCGTGATCGTTTTTTACCTGGAATTGGTATGCCTGCATAGGCTTGTCCTGGCCGAACCCGTGCAGGGCGGTACCCGAAAGAGGCTCGTTAATGGGAAATTGATAGGTCACGCCGTCCCAGGCATAGGCGCCGTCGTTGAGCCGGTTGGGGAAGGGGAAGAGGACGGTATTCTTTGCCCATCGGTTGGCTTCGAGTTCGGCAGGGGTTTTGTACCCGTCCAGGATTGAAACTCCCTTCAACTGCAGATCGAGCACGCAGGCGCCGAAGCCGGGCACGAAAACTAAACGCTGACCAGTGGCTTCATTCACAAGAGTATGTTTGGTGTAAGTGCCAAACGCTTCGGTGAGGTGTTTATACATGGTTTATATTTTTTAGGAAAATAACGTTTACTTCTTTTCCAGGGCCAAAAACACGCCGTTGGTCCAACCAAACCCGTCCTGGGTGGGGTATTCTCCCCCGCCGGAAGGCGCATTGGGGTCTGCCACATTGTATTTTTCCATCATTTTGCCGTTTTGGCGGTAGATTTTGTCCGTCAGGGTAATCCAGTTGATCCGGACGCTATCGGCCAAGGCCGTATGCTGGTAGTTCCTTAACCCCTGTATCGCCATCCACTGTAAGGGCGCCCAGCCATTGGGGGCATCCCACTGCTGACCGGTTTGGGAGTGGGTAGTAACCAATCCCCCCGGTTTGAGAAAGCCGGTTTCCAGAGCGGCGGCGGCTGCAGAGGCTTGCGCCCGGCTGGCCAACCCGAAATATAGCGGAAATACGCCTGCCAGGGTGGCGATTTTTGATCGCTGGCTGGTTCCATGGCAGTAATCATAGAAAAAACCGGTTTCAGGATCCCAGCAATACTTGATCAGCGCGGTTTGCCGGTTCTGCGCAAGAGCTTTGTATTTCCTGGCTTTATCTTTCCGTTTTGCCAGAACCCAGGCACGGGATAGGGTGTTCTCCAGGTTCCAAAGCAAGGCATTTAAATCCACCGGCGCAAATTGCGTGGTCTGAATGGTATGCAGGCTGCTGGAATCGGCGAGCCACCGGCTGCTGAAATCCCATCCCGATTCGCATGCTGCCCTCAAATCCCGGAATACTTGCGCGGCGGGACGATTAGATTTTCGGGCCGTTTCAAGGTCCTCCCGGTAGCTTTCAGGCCTGGGGGTATTCAAATCATCCCAGTACCGGTTCATGATCCGTCCGTCGGGCATCCGGATAACTCTGCGGTGCGCCGGTATTTGTGGCGCCAGTTTGTCCTGGCCCTCCATCCAAAACAGGTATTCTTTCTCCAATTGCGGCAGGTAGCGGACCAGCAGGCTATCTCCCTGAAGGCTGGCGGCAAGCTGAACCATCAGAGAAAAAAATGGGGGCTGAGAGCGGGAAAGGTAGTACGTCCGGTTGCCGTTGGGTACAAACCCCAGGCTGTCAATAAGAAAGGCAAAGTTGTCGGTCATGTGCCGGATGGTCAATGTGTCACCCATTTCTTTCAGCCCAAGCATGGTAAAGTAACTGTCCCAATAATAAAGTTCCTGAAACCGTCCCCCGGGAACGATATAGGGATAGGGTAGGGGAATAAGAGAGCCCGAAGACGGGTTGTCCGGCTGACGGATAAGCAGGGGCATCAGCCGGCGGATGTGGGCGTGGACTGTTTGGCTGGTATCAGCCTGAAATGCAGGCTTTTCCGTTTTTGGAATTTTGAAATGTTGCCGTACAAACCGTTTCAGCGAAAACCAACGGCTTTCACGCGCCCTGGCATACCGGTCGAGGATCTGATCCGTGGGGTATTTAGGCTCGGCATCTGCAAAGGTCTTGCTGTCGGGGAACATACCCGAGGTTTGGACATCAATGAATAACTGCCCGAAACGCAGATCAGGAGAAATCCCATATTTGTTTTCAACGTACGTCGAATCGCCGGGCTTGGGTGGCCGGTCGCACGAAATTAATACGGAAACCAGGAACGGGAGGCAGTAAACAACTTTCATTCGGTTTGGATTAGCGGCAGGCGGGATCAAAAATACGGGTTTTTTGGTGTTCAGCGCTCAGAGGGGGCGTTTAGTTCATCAAAAATGCGCAGCCCAAACCCTCATCACCTGGCTTGCCGTATGTCTCAGGTTTTGTGCGGTATGGCTTATTGCCGCTTCGATATTTTCTGGGCGGCGGCATATGGCGAAAGCTGCCTCCAGCCCCAGACCGGCGATGTCCGGAAGGTCTAATTCCACCGTGCCGCAAAGGGCAACGACCGGCTTTTTGTGTTTAGCCGCCAATTGGGTAATTCCCCGGATTAGTTTGCCGTGGAGGGTTTGGCGGTCGAGCCGTCCTTCTCCTGTCAGGATCAGGTCAGCGGCTTGGACGCGTTTTTCCAGCCCGGTGACGTCTATCATCGCCTCAATCCCTGGACGGAGAACGCCGTTGAGAAAGGCAAGAACCCCGGCGCCCATGCCTCCGGCAGCCCCGGCGCCGGGGATTTGGGCAAGCGGCGTATCGTCCATGCGGGGATCGTACATGATAGAACGGAGGTCTTCCAAAATCGGAGCGATATGCTGCAATCCCTGGTCGAGCAAAATAACGGAAGCTTCGTTAGCCCCTTTTTGCGGCCCATAAACTACAGCAGCGCCTTCGGGTCCAAAAAGCGGATTGCCGACGTCGCAAAGTCCGGCAAACCGGCAATCGCGAAGCCGGGGATGGTGCGCTTTTTCCGATACCCGCGCAACGCTCAAAAGGGATTGGCCGCAAGGAGGGAGGGGATTTCCGGACCCGTCGAAAAAGGCAAAGCCCAACGCTGCGGCCATACCCATGCCGGCGTCATTTGTTGCGCTGCCCCCTAATCCGATAAAGATTTTCCTGGCGCCGCGGTCCAGCGCATGGACGATCAATTCTCCTACGCCAAAGGTAGATGTATGCAAAGGATCTCGTTCTGCGATGGACAGCAACGCCAGCCCTGCCGCCTGGGCCATTTCGATAAAAGCCGTTCTCTCCGCCGCTATCCAGATATATGCCGCCTTTATGGGCCGCCCCAGCGGATCGCTTACCGTTGCCTCGATGGTCTTTGCACCGAGGTGGTATTGCAAAATAGACGTCAGGCCTTCTCCCCCATCTGTCATAGGAAATAAAGAAAGGTCCGCTTCCGGGAGAGCCAATTTAACGCCCTCAGCGATTGCTTGGCAGACCTCCTGCGAGGAAAGGGCTTCCTTGAAACTGTCCGAACAAACGAGTACGCGCATAGGCTAAAGTTAAAACGAAACCCGTGGAAGAAAGAAGGAATCCGGAAAATATACTGACGCATTACCCAATTTGGGAATTTGCCAATCCGCCTTGCGTCAGGTGAAGTGACCTAAACAACATGATTGCGTCTCGATCAGACAGCACAGGCTTTTAAAGAGGTGGATTAATTGTCTGTAAATCTTGGTTTTACTATTTTTTTAATATTGAAATTTTAGTAAATTGTCGATCTGCGACAACCTATCCTTCACCAAACAAACTTTATCTCATGAGAAAAATGTTTACTTCCTCCCTTTGGGTTTTCTTTTTCATGTTGTGTCTGGTTTCCGCCCAGGCCCAAACCGGCGGATTTGCCGTCCGCTACCTCCAGCCCAATTACCAGTACCCTATTACGAACAAGCTCAAATCTGGCGATTTCACCAGTGGAGCGGAACTGGAGTACACCCATGTGCTTAACAAGGCCTTTAATCTGGCTTTTCCACTTAAACTGGCTAAGGTGAACTACCCCCTGGATCAAAATGGCCAGGTGGATGACGGAATATACATGGGCCTTGACCTTCTGGTGCAGTTGAAGCACTTCCGGCCGGAAGCGTTCGTCAGTCCCTACCTTTTCGCGGGAGCGGGTCTGAATTTTGAAAAAGTGGAGTTTTTGAACGCTTCCTTTCCTATTGGCGCCGGGCTGGATTTTAAAATTGCCCGCAACACCTATTTTGCGCCAAAGATCGAATACCGGCTTTCTTTACAGGATGCCGAGATTCGCGACAATATCCAGGCAGGTTTAGGATTGAAAGTGTTCTTTGGTGGAGAGGAGAAGCCAGAACCGGCGCCAGTCATGCCCACTGTGCAGGATCGGGATAAGGATGGCGTTGAAGACAGCCGCGACCGCTGCCCGGATGTACCGGGTCTGGCTGCGCTTTCTGGTTGCCCGGACACGGACAGCGATGGGGTGGCGGATGCCGACGATGCCTGCCCGACCGAGGCCGGTACGCTGAAAGGTTGCCCGGACACCGACGGCGATGGTATTGCCAATAAAGACGACCGTTGTCCGGATCAAAAAGGAACGCCCGCTTTGGCCGGTTGTCCGGATGCTGATGGCGATGGCGTGACGGATGCCGATGACGCTTGTCCCAATCAGCCGGGACCGGCGACTACAAAGGGTTGCCCAGACCGCGACCGCGACGGGATCATCGATCGCGACGATGCCTGCCCGGACCAGGCCGGTGGCGCGTCCACCAAAGGTTGCCCGGATAGCGATGGCGACGGGGTGGTCGACGCCCAGGACCGCTGTCCCAACACACCGGGCCTGATCTCCAACAACGGTTGTCCCGAACTGAAAAAAGAGGATAAAGAGGTCCTGGACCTCGCCATCAAAGCAGTTCAGTTTGAAACCGCTAAAGCAACTATCCGCACCTCCTCTTATGCCGTTCTCGACAAGATCGCCGATATCATGGTCCGTTATCCTGATTTTGCACTCGCCATCAGCGGCCATACAGACAGTCAGGGCAGCGATACGGCCAATCAAACGTTGTCCGAAAACCGGGCCAAAGCTTGTCTGGATTACCTCGTCTCTAAAGGTGTTCCGGCTTCCCGAATGACCTCGAGAGGCTACGGCGAATCCCAACCGGTTGCCGATAACCTCACCGCTGCAGGGAGGGAGAAAAACCGCCGCGTAGAGTTTGAATTGAAACCGAAGAATTAACGGGGATAACAGGCAGATACACTTTCGGGAAAAAGAGCTTGTCTCAAAAGACCACTCTTTGCCTCCGGCATGAAATTTTATTTTCTTTTTTCAATTTCAATAAAAAACTGCTCTGCAGTTTTTTATTGAAATTGAAAAAAGAAAATATTTTTTTGCTGCCTCGGGCAAAAACCGTCTTTTGAGACAGGCCCTTTTTGTTTAAAACCCGGCCAGAATAAATCTCCTTCCGATTCGACAACCATTTCCATTGATTTTTGTATTACATCCGTCAAAAACAAATCAATGACTGTAAATAATAAACGCTTTACGCTGCTTTTGGCTGGGTTTCTTTTGGGCTTTTCGTTGTTTGCCCAAAACGGCATCATTCGGGGAAGAGTGACCAGCAAGTTAACCAATGACCCCATCGCCTTTGCCAATGTGTTGGAAAAAAAGACCGGTAAAGGCGTCACTACCGATGAAGAAGGGAAATATGAGATTACCGGCTTGATGCCAGGGTTATATGATCTGGCAGTCAGTTTCGTCGGGTTTGATGAAGTCGTTGTTTTTGAAATTCAGGTTTCCAATGCCAAGCCGGCAATCGTCGACGTCCAAATGGAAGAGACCGCCGAGCAATTGTCGGAAGTAGTGATCCAGGCCTCCGCATTTAAAAAGACGGAAGAAAGCCCGGTGTCCTTGCGTACCATCGGCGTAGCCGAGATCCAGCGAAACCCCGGCGCCAACCGCGATATTTCGAAAGTATTGCAATCACTTCCCGGCGTGGTAACGCCCACCTCGTTCCGCAATGATTTGATCATCCGGGGAGGAGCGCCCAATGAAAACCGTTTTTTCCTTGACGATGTCGAAGTGCCTAACATCAACCACTTCGTCACCCAGGGCGCTTCGGGAGGCCCGGTAGGGCTGATTAACGTGAATTTCATTAACGAGGTGGATTTCTTTAGCGGCGCTTTTCCCGCTAACCGGGGCAATGCCCTTAGTTCGGTAATGAACCTCCGCCAGCGGGACGGCCGCGACGACCGCGTAGGCGGCACGTTTATGGTGGGCGCCACAGATCTGGGATTGACGATGGAAGGGCCAATCGGGGATAAAACGACCTTCCTGTTTTCCGCCCGCCGCTCCTATCTGCAGTTTTTGTTCAAAGCGATCGGTCTGCCGTTCCTGCCTGTTTACAACGACTTTCAGGCTAAAGTCAAGTACCGGATAAATCCCCGTAACGAGATCACTTTCATCGGATTGGGCGCCATCGACCAATTTGAACTCAACCTCGAAGCCAACGAAACAGAAGAACAGCAGTTTATTCTCGACCAACTTCCGGAAGCGCCCCAGTGGAACTATACTAACGGTTTGGTTTGGAAGCACTTCGATCAGAAAGGATTCTGGACCTTCGTCCTCAGCCGGAATATGCTGAACAATGAATCCTACAAATACCGGGACAACGACAAAAGCGATCCCGGTAATCTGATCCTCGACTATACGTCCCAGGAAATCGAAAATAAGTTCCGTGCCGAACGCACCATCCGTTCGGGGAAAACCAAGCTGAACTACGGGGTGAATTATGAGTTTGTCAAGTATAATACCTCCACGTTTAACCGGATTTTTACTTTTATTGGCCCGCAAACCATTGATTTCGAATCGGAGATCGACTTCAGCAAATATGGATTTTTTGCCCAGGCCAGCAGGCAGTTGCTCAACGACCGCCTGGTGTTGTCCTTTGGTATTCGGAGCGATGCGAATACCTATTCCACTGAAATGGGAAACATCTTGGAACAACTCTCTCCCCGGTTCTCCCTGGCTTACAGCGTTTCGGAGCGGCTTTCCCTTAATCTGAACACTGGAATTTACTACCAGTTGCCTCCGTACACCTTGCTGGGTTACCGGGAGGGCGGCGAACTGGCAAATAAAAAGAATGGCATCGATTACCTCCAAAATACCCAATTGGTAGTTGGCGTGGAGTATAACACGGCCTCCAACTCCCGGTTCACGGCGGAAGCCTATTACAAAAAATGGAATGATTACCCCTTCCTCCTGCGCGACAGCATAGCCCTTGCCAACCGGGGAGGCGATTTCGGGGTCATTGGCAACGAACCGGCTATTCCGCTCTCGGATGGACGCAGCTACGGGCTGGAGTTTTTGTTTCAACAGCGTCTTTATAAGGGTTTTTACGGCATTGCAGCGTATACCCTGGGCTGGAGCGAATTTCAGGATAAAGAAGGAGCTTTTGTACCCTCCGCCTGGGATTCCCGGCATATCCTAAGCCTCACCATGGGCAAACAATTCAAACGCAATTGGGAGGTAGGGATTAACTGGCGTTTTCAGTCGGGATTGCCGTTTACGCCTTTCTCGGATGCGTCCTCCCTGGCGATCAACTGGGACGTCAACTACCGCGGCGTTCTGGACTACAACCAGCTGAATACTGAACGCCGGGAAGCCGCCAGTACCATCGACCTGCGCGTCGACAAGCGCTGGTTTTTCAACAAATGGAGTCTTAACCTTTACTTTGACGTGGAAAACGTAACCGGAAACGCCGTCGGAAACGACCAGCTCGTACTCGACCGGCCTTTGGACGAAAACAACAAACCGATCGGAGGGCCCATTATCATTAATCCGCAAGCGCCGGTCAGCCAGCAGCGCTATGCCCTGAAAACCATCAACGACGCCACCGGAGCAGCTATCCCCAGCTTGGGAATCATGGTGGAATGGTAAAACTCTTTACCACCCCATGTGCTCGCGCAAACCGGTTATTTGCCCCAGATGGTGGTTGCCATGCCAATGGTAAAGCGCCAGCATCTGGTCCAGGCGGTACCGGTGGTTGTATTCCGGGTGGATGTAAAAAAGGCTCCAGTCCTCAACCCTGCGCAGGAGCGAAGCCCAACGCTTGTGAACCCCCTCCAGGATCAGCAAAGACCATTCCATGGGGGCTGTTTTGTTGTCCACCAGGTTTGACCAGGCATCCTGATCGTACGGTTTGATAGTAGGCATATCCTCTGTCAAGACCCACCGCGTGCGCAAAAAAGCGTTCATGTGGCTATCTGCAAGATGATGGACCAGCTGCCGGATAGACCAGCCACCCTCCCGGTAGGGGATATCAATTTGATGATCCGAGAGCCCTTCTATTCCGTGCCGGACGGCGCTGGGGAAGTGGTCGATATCAGCAATCCAATGGTCTAATTGCTCGGGCGAAAATTCTACAGGCATAATGAATTTTCCTACCGGGTAGCGCAAAATTTCCAAATTTGGAGACATGATAGTAGTTTTTGGTTTAAAGGCTAAGATAGCAATCTTCTTAGGAGCAAAGGGTGAGTGGTTAGGTGGTTAAGTGGTTAAGTGAATAAGTGGATAAGTGGATAAGTGATAAGGTGGTTAAGTAGTTGGGTGGTTGGTGGTTGGGTGGTTGGTGGTTGGGTGAAAAAAAATGCTGGTTCAAGTCTCCAGACTTGAACCATTATCGGCTCGTCTCCAGACGAGCGTTTAATCCGGTTCATCTGCCTTCAGGTTTTGGTAATAGCGCTGCAATACTCCAAAGGCCAGCTTTTTGTGGCCTCCTTCGCCAATTAATCCTTTGCGGTTCCACATATCCTGAATATGCGTCAGAGGTCTTCTTGGAGAACGGAAGTCGGCTAAAATCCAGGGGCTGAATCCTGTTAGTCCCGGAATATTGGCGATTCCCTCCAGGGTCTTTTTATACAGATGCGCCTGATAGTCTTCTGTCCAAAGGGTTAAGGAATCCCCGCGGAGGCCATACAGGGCGCCGCCGCCCCATTCGCTGACGATCACCGGTTTGGGATACTTGACTTCCCATCTGATCTTTGGGAAATCATTGATGTCGCCGCCGTACCAGCCATGGTACTGATTGAAGCTGACGATGTCTGTCCATTCGCCGAAGGGATCGTCGATGACCTTATGCATGGGGCCGCCACCGTGCACTTCGAGCGCCGCTGAAATAAGCCGGGTAGGGTCGAGTATCCTCGCGGAATCCACCAGGGATTTCAAAAACCGGTTTCGGGCTTCTGTAACCGGCGTTTCGTTCGCCACAGACCAGATGATCACCGATGCCCGGTTTTGATCACGGGTGATCATTTCCGTTAGCTGTTGTTGCGCTAAGGCGCGCGTTTGGGTGTTTTCCCATTGAATGGTCCAATACACCGGAATTTCCTCCCATAATAAAAGACCCATCTGATCGGCCAGGCGGGCCATATATTCGTTGTGCGGATAGTGCGCCAGACGAACAAAATTGGCATTCAGCTCTTTTGTCCAGGCCAGCATCATGCGGGCTTCGGACTCAGAAGCGATCCGGGTACCGGAAACCGGATTTTCCTCGTGCATGGAAATGCCGCGGAGAAAGATCTTTTTTCCATTCAGCAGCAGGTCGGCTCCCTTGGTCTCAATAGTGCGGAAACCGATTTGGTCCGCTACGGTTTCCATCTCCGTACTCAACAGTACCTGATACAATTTGGGGTTTTGAGGAGACCAAAGGGAAAGGTTTTTCGGCTGAATCTCAAAAGAAAGGTTGCCTTCCCGATCGGGGGCGTAGGTTTGGTCAATGCGGAGTTCGGGGATTTGGACCCGGACGCGGAGGTCTGGCGCAACAGGTCCATCCAATTGGACCGCCCCGCGGATAGTGGAAAATGACCGGGCGCCAAGTTGCAGTTTGTAGCTTCGGATGAACGTTTGAGGCATCTCCAGCAAATGGACGCTTCGGGTAATACCGCCGTGATTCCACCAGTCGGTATTCACGGTCGGCGCCCCATCCAACCGGCGGGTATTGTCCACTTTCACCACGATGCTGTTTTCTCCGTTTTGAAGTAGCTGGGTCACCTCAAAATCGAACGGCGTGAAGCCGCCCTTATGCGTTCCGGCTTTTTTACCGTTTACATAAACGTGGCATTCGTAATTGACCGCTTCAAAATGCAAAAATAAGCGCTTGCCATCCGGTTTGTTGTAGTGTAGTTTCCGCTGATACCAAATCGTGCCTTCATACCAAAAAAGTTGCTGGACTTGCATCCCCCAGCTTCCCGGTACCTGGAGCGTCGGGGTTTGAGCGAAGTTGTATTCAATGCGGTCCATTTTGGATTTCTGGACGGCATCGGCAAAGTACGCCTCCCGGTTGAGCTGCTCCAGTTGATCGTAAGGTTGCCTCCGGTAGTTGTAATATCCCGTTTCGTAGGGATCAACGATGTAATGCCATTTCCCGTCGAGCGAAATACCCGACCTGTGGGAAATATTCGTAATGAAACCAGATTGCCCCATCATTTGGGTTCCAACCAGAAGAAAGGACAAAAGAACCACCAAACGGGACGTTCTCATCTATTTAATATTGAATGAAAAAACCTGACTTTTCCCTTTATAAATCTAGGGAATTACCGGCTGTTTTCATAACCAAATTCCATCCCGTTTCCCCGATATTTGTCCGGACGTTTACCCATCCACCCCCTCAACGCCCCACCCCCTCAACCTCCACCGCGACCACCTTATACTCCGGGCATTTGGCTTCGGAATCGTGTTCAGGGCCGGTGATGTCGTTGAGAGCGATCTCGGGGAAGTGAAAGGTGGCGCTCACGACGCCCGGCTTCACCTGGTTGGTCAAGGATGCCCGGATATTAATTTCGCCTCTGGCAGAAGAAAGCCGGACGGTTTGCCCATCGGCGATGCCGCGTTTTTCCGCATCTTCCGGATGGATTAGGAGCACGTCTTCCCCCAATATCAGCGCGTCATTGGTTCGGCGGGTCATGGAGCCGCTATTATAGTGTTCCAACTGGCGGTTGGTGGTAAGTATGAGGGGATATTGACCGGCGTGATTCAGCAGTTCCCTGCTTTCTTGGAAATCGGCGGCAATCAGCTTTCCGTTTCCCAGTTTAAAGGATTCGGTGTGAAGTATTTTGGTGCCGGTTCCGTCTTCAGAAACAGGCCATTGGAGGCCGTTCTTTCCCAATCGTTCCCATCGGATACCTTTAAAAAAAGGCGTTACCTGAGCGATTTCCTCCAAAAGCTGTGCCGGATTATAGCCGGGCTGAGGGTATCCCATGTGATTCATCATTTCCACGATGATCTGGCCGTCGGGCTTGGAGCCCGGAAGCGGATCGATCACCTGATTTACCCGCTGTACCCTGCGTTCGCCATTGGTGAACGTTCCGGACTTTTCAAAGAAGGACGATGCAGGCAGAATTACGTGCGCATAGCTGGCGGTATCGGAAAGAAATAATTCCTGGAGGATGAACAGGTCGAGTGATTGCAGGGCGGCGCGCACCTTTTGGGTGTTGGGCTCAGTCTGCACTACGTCTTCACCCATTATCCAGAGCGCTTTGAGCTTTCCTTCGAGGGCGGCGTCCAGCATCTCCGGAATCTTTAGACCGGGTTTTGAAGGAAGGGTGGTCCCATATACTTGCTCAAACTGGAGGCGGATCTCTGGGTTGCCCAGGTCGAGATATCCCGGGCCGAGGTTGGGCTGCACACCCATATCGGCAGCGCCCTGGACGTTGTTTTGTCCCCGCAGGGGATTGACGCCAACCCCGCGCCGGCCGATATTACCTGTGACCATGGCCAAATCGGCGATCAGCATAACGGCAAGGGTGCCTTGGGAGTGTTCCGTAACGCCCAGGCCATGGAATGACATTGCATTTGGCGCCTTGGCATAAGCCAGGGCAGCCTCCCGGACCAGGGCCCTGGGCACTCCGCATACGGCCTCCAATGCGCTGGGGTCCAAAGCCAGGATATGATCCCGGAAATCCGAAAACCCCTCTGTGCGCTTTTCGATGAAGCTCCGGTCTTCCCAGCCTTCGCTTAAAATATAATAAAGCATGAGATTGAGTAGCGCCACGTTTGTTCCGGGCCGGAGCTGCAAGTGGTAATGGGCATAGCGGGCCAGCTCGGTTTTTCGGGGGTCAATGACGATGAGGGTCTTCCCTTTCATCGCCTGTTGTTTGATTTTAGCGCCGGTTACCGGGTGCGCAGCGGTAGGGTTGGCGCCAATAAGCAGGATGCAGGCGGTGTCCTTGAGTTCGTCGATGGAATTGGTTGCCGCTCCGGTCCCAAAGGTGCGTTGCATCCCCAGAGCGGTAGGCGCATGGCATACCCGGGCGCACCCGTCGATGTTGTTGGTGCCGATTACCGCCCGGATGAATTTTTGCATCAGGTAGTTTTCCTCATTGGTGCAGCGGGCAGAGGAAATACCGGCAATGGCGTCGGGGCCGTTTTGCCGCTTGATCGCCTGGAGTTTTTCGGCAATAAAATCATAAGCCGCTTCCCAGGAAACAGGTTCCAGAACCCCATTGCGCCGGATCAGCGGCGTTTTAAGCCGGTCTGGGTGGTTGTAAAACCGGAAGGCATAGCGCCCTTTCAGGCAGGTATGCCCATGGTTAACTTCGGCATCGTAAGGTGCGGTGATCCGCAGAATGGTGTTGCCCTTTTTCGCTACCTCCAGGTTGCAGCCGACGCCGCAATAGGTACACACTGTACGGACGGTCTCCGTTGCCAATGCGGCGCCCCTCCGGTAAACGTCGGAAATGGCTGAAGTTGGGCAAGATTGAACGCAGGCGCCGCAAGAAACGCAGCCAGAGTCGGTAAACGACGTGTTCAATCCTTTAATCACTTGGTTATCGAAGCCCCGCCCTGCCATGCTGAGCACGAATTGCCCCTGCACCTCATCGCAGGCGCGTATGCAGCGGTAGCATTGGATACATTTCGACAGGTCGGATATCACGTAGGGGTGGCTGGTGTCTTTGGGGGTGTCGCGGTGATTTTTCCCGGCCGGATATCGCACGGGGTCCATACCTACCTGAAGGACGACTTTCTGGAGTTCGCAACTTCCGTCGGCCTCGCATGTCCCGCATTCCATGGGATGGTCGCTGATCACCAATTCGAGGATGTTGCGCCGCAATTTCCGGATCGCCGGGCTATCCGGAAAGATCCGCATGCCTTCCGCTACCGGGGTGTGGCAGGAGCCAACCGTTTTGGGGTTGGCAGCGCCGGGCCGGGCAACCTCTACGCTACAAAGGCGGCAGGCGCCGAAGGGCTCCAGGTTCGGCGCGTCGCATAAAGTGGGAATCGACTGAGGGCCCAGATGGCGCTGAACAAAAGTGAGGATGCTTTCTCCCGCCTGGATCGGGTAGGCTGTATCGTTGATAAATGCCGTTTTTTCCATAACTATCCGGGTTGTCTGGTCTGGATTAAGAAAAATAAGGCCGGAGTTCTTCCCCGAAATAGGTCAGCAGGTTGCGCACCGGTAGCGGTATGCCCCCACCCAGGGCGCAAAGCGAGCCTTTTTCCAGGGTGTCGAGCAGGTCGGCAAACAGGATAGGATCGATTGGACAGCCTTCCGTTTGGGCTTTTTGTACCAGCTCTTTGCCACGTACCGTGCCAATGCGGCAGGGAAAGCATTTTCCGCAGCTTTCGTGTGCGGCAAACGCCAGCAGGTGCTCCAGGTATTCGATCATAGGTAAAGATTCTGGAATGGCGACTATGGAAGCATGACCAAACAGGAATCCGTTTTCGGCGAAAGACTCAAAGTCGCACCGCAGATCGGCCACTTTGTGCATGGGCACGATTCCGCCCAAGGGACCTCCGACATGTAAGGCTTTTACCGGGGTGCGGTAACCGCCGGCCAAATCCTCTGTAACGACCCGTAACGGCGTCCCCATGGGTACCTCATAGACTCCCGGCCGGTTGAACCAACTGCTAATTGAAAGTAGTTTGGTTCCTGAAGATTTCGCGGTTCCTATTTTAGCAAATGCGGCGTCTCCATGGTGCTGAATAAATGGCAGGTTGGCCAGGGTTTCTACATTGCTGACCAGGGTAGGGAACCCAAAAAGCCCTGACTCTACCGGGAATGGAGGCCTGACCCGCACTTCCGGCCTTTGGCCTTCGATGGAGGCGAGCAGTGCAGTTTCTTCTCCGCACACATAAGCGCCCTGCCCGCGGATGAGTTTGAAGCGGTAGGCGAAGCCGCTTCCCAACAGGTTGTTTCCGCTTAGCCCTGCATCAGCAATTGCATTCATAGCATCGCCCAGGATACCGGCGGCTTCCGGGTATTCTGCCCTGAGGTAGATCACGCCGGTTTCTGCGCCGGCGGCATAGCCGGCAATGAGCATCCCCATTAGCACCGCGAGCGGGCGTTGCTCTAGCAGGTATCGGTCGGAATACGAACCAGGATCGCCTTCGTCGGCGTTGCAGACGATGAACTTATGCGTTCCGGGCACTTTTCGGCAGGCTTCCAGTTTGATTCCCAGAGGAAATCCCGCTCCGCCCCTTCCCCGGAGGCCGGATTGCTGAATCTCCCGGAGGATTTCTTCCGGCGGGCGCCGAAACATGCCATCCAGCATTTCCCGGTAATCGGAAAGACGGAGAGCAGGCGCCGTCAGCAAAGGGCTGCCGTAATGCCCAATAGCAAAGTGCCCTCCCGGATCGGAAAAATCCTCTTGAAGGACTCGTTTGGCGGCCCCGGCAGGAAGCCCCGAGAAAGTGCGGTTGCGGTAAAGAAAGGCTCCGTTCTCATGGCACCTCCCCAGGCAGGCGAGTTCGCCGATTTTATCCGGGCGAAAAACATCTTCCAGTTCCTTGCGGAGCGGGATCTGGGTTCCGGAGACCAGGCAGGCGGCGCCGTTACAAATATGGATTTCTTTGCCCCGATTTTCCTGGCGGGTGAGATCGTAAAAGCTGGCGGCGCCGTAAAGGTTGGCGGGCCCCATCAGAAAGACCTCTGCAAGCTGGCGGAGGGCTTCGGGGTCCGGAGCGCCGGAAGGTTCTGAAGCTTTTCCCAGTTGCTCAAACAGATTATCCTCCAGGCCTTTACGGCCGGATAAGGCGCTTAGGTTGCGGGACATGGTTTTGGTTTGGTTAGGTTTTCCGATGCCCAAAGGAGGTAAAACAAAACAAGCTCAACCTTTGGTAGCAACCAAGTTGAGCATTTTGGCTTGAACGCCCGGTGATTTTTGTCAACTATATTGAAAGGAATAGCGGAGATTCGGCCAGGCGCAAGACAAGAGGCGTAGGGCCTCTCGCCTTACGCCTCTCGCCTTACGCCTAACATGTCTCTATCGTCAGTGTCTTTTTTCCTTTTCCAAAATGCGGATATAGTTGGCCCGTTCATAGGCGGTGGGGTCGGAAACGTTGCGCTGACTCATGGCACCTTTGAAAGCGTCTACTGATTGGAATCCCATTCGCTGCATCCAGTCTTCCAATTCGTCCTGCATTTTGGATAGGTAAGGGATACCGAATTTATAGAGCGCTGAAGCAGTCATCGCCACATCGGCGCCGGCCAGAAGGTATTTAATGACTTCCGGCGCACCCTGGACGCCCGTTGTGGCAGCCAGCGAAACAGGTACCCGCCCGTACAGGACAGCGATCCAAAGCAACGGAAGACGGATCTCATTGGCAACGCTGTATTGCAGGTCGGAGAGCACATGGAGCCGGTCGATGTCGAAATCCGGCTGGTAAAACCGGTTAAAAAGCGCCAATCCATCAGCCCCCGCTTCTTCCATACGGGCCGCCATATTGCCCATGGCGCTGAAGTATGGATTCAATTTAACGGAGATAGGGATTTTAACCGTTTTCCGCACCGCACGGATGATATCCAGATAGCGGTTCTCCACCTCTGAAGCGCTGAGGCGAATGTCTGCCGGGATATAGAAGATATTGACCTCCAACGCATCCGCGCCCGCTTGTTCGAGGTCGCGGGCGTAGTTGATCCACCCTTCCGGGGTCGTGCCGTTCAGACTGGCGATGATCGGAATGCCTGTGCGCTCTTTCGCCATACGCAGATGCTCCAGATACTGACTTGTGCCCACGTGGTAGTCGTCCAATTGAGGAAAAAAGTCCAGCGCTTCGGCGAACATATTGGAGGTAGAAGCTAAAACATTTTCCATATGTTTTTCTTCCAGGCGGATCTGCTCCTCAAACAAGGAGAATAAAACTACTGCCCCCGCCCCCGCATCTTCCATCCGGAGTATATTGTCGATCTCCTCTGAAAGCGTACACGCGGAGACGACCAACGGGGAACGCAGGTCCAAGCCTAAATAACGGGTTCTTAGGTCCATGTTTTATTGTTTCTTTAGAATTATAATAATGTTACAAGGTAACGGGGTTACGGGGTTGCGGGGTTGCGAAGTAAATAAGTACGTTTTACAATTATGTACGGGGACTGTTCATAAATGTAAAAATTCTTTAATTTATTAATTGTCAATAATTTAAATAATTTACAATGATTCTTGCACGTCCCCATTCGCAACTTCGCAACTTCGCAACTTTTATGCTACCGGCGTAAAGTCCGACGCTTGTTTTGTCGCCAATTCCTCGTAGGTTTTCCAGCGCAGGTTCACGAGTTCCTGTGCCAGTTTCATCAGTTCTTCAGCTTCTACCGGGTTGGTATGTGCAAGGACTTTATAGCGCATTTCTTGGTAGGCATAGTCTTTCAGGGGCATCGTAGGCCTTGGGGAATCGAGCACAAACGGGTTCCGGTTCTTCTTGCGCAGCGCAGGGTTGTAGCGCAGCAGAGGCCAGTACCCGCTTTCTACGGCATTGTTTTGCTGGTTGAGGCCGTCTTTCATATCGAATCCGTGGGCGATGCAATGGCTGTAGGCAAGGAGGAGCGAAGGGCCGTCGTAGGCTTCCGCTTCGCGCATGGCCAGCAGGGTTTGCTGGGGGTTGGCGCCAAAAGCGATCCGCGCCACATACACATTCCCATAGGAAATAGCCTGCATGGCGAGGTCTTTTTTGCCCACGCGCTTGCCGGCAGCGGCGAACTTGGCCGTAGCGGCGGTAGGCGTCGATTTCGACATCTGCCCGCCCGTGTTGGAATACACTTCGGTATCGAGGACGAGGATATTGATGTTACGTCCGCTGGCCAGAGCGTGGTCCAGACCGCCATAACCGATATCGTAGGCCCAGCCGTCGCCTCCGACCAGCCAAACACTGCGGCGGACGAGTTGATCGGCAATGGACAGGAGATGCCGTGCCTCGGAGCTGTCTACCGTTGCCAGGCGCTGGCGTAGTTCGGTTACGAGTTCGCGCTGATGGGCGATCTCGGATTCCACCAATTGCGGCGAACTCATCAACTGGGTGACGAGGTCTTCGCCCAGTTGCGGCATCAGGCGCTGGAGCAAGTCGCCGGCATAAGCCATTTGCTTGTCGGCGGTGATGCGCATCCCGAGACCGAATTCGGCGTTGTCTTCAAAGAGGGAGTTGGACCAGCTGGGGCCCCGGCCGTCTTTGTTGGTGGTCCACGGCGTTGTGGGCAGGTTGCCCCCGTAAATGGAGGAGCACCCTGTCGCGTTGGCTACCAGCAGGCGGTCGCCGAAGAGCTGAGTCAGGAGCTTGAGATACGGCGTTTCGCCGCAACCAGCGCAAGCGCCTGAAAATTCAAAGAGCGGCTCCAGAAACTGCATCCCATGCACCGTGGAGAAATTGACCTGGGTGCGGTCGTTCCAGGGGATATATTCAAAATGAGCGATATTTTCGCGCTCCGTTTCGAGGATGCTTTCCTTTTGGCCCATATTGATCGCCTTCCGGGTACGGTCGAGCGGATCGGTGGCGGGGCAAGCCTGAACGCAGAGTTCGCAGCCGGTACAATCTTCTAAGTATACTTGGAGCGCGTATTTGGTCTCAGGAAAGCCGCGAGCGTTGATTGGCGCAGCTTTGAACCCATTGGGCGCCTTTTCCAGATGGTCTTCATGGAAAAACTTGGCCCGTATGACGCTGTGTGGGCAAACATAAGCGCAATTGCCGCACTGTATACACAGGTCGGGTTCCCAAACGGCAACCAGGTCGCTGATGTTGCGTTTTTCCCACTTGGTGGTACCGCTGGGGAAGGTGCCGTCGACCGGCATTTTACTCACCGGGAGGTCGTTGCCCAGGTCGGCCATCATCATCGCAGTGACTTCCTGCACGAAAGCGGGGGCTTCGGCAGGCACTACCGGAGGCATCTCGGTATCGCTGGATACCTCACCGGGAACCTGCACTTCGTACATGTGGGCCAGGGTGGCGTCTACCGCCTGGAAGTTTTTCTCGACTACGGCACGGCCTTTCTTGATATAGGTCTTTTCAATGGCGTGTTTGATCTCCTCAATCGCTTCTTTCCGGGGCAGAACGCCGGAAAGCGCAAAGAAGCAGGTTTGCATGATGGTGTTGATGCGCGTGCCCATGCCGGTTTCCCGGGCAACGGCGGTGGCGTCAATCACGTAGAAATGGAGTTTTTTCTTCAGAATGTCCTTCTGCACGGAAGCGGGGAGCTTATCCCATACCTCGTCCTTGTCGTAAGGGCTGTTGAGCAGGAAAGTCCCTCCCGTCATGGCTTGGGTGAGCATTTCTACCTTCTCCGTGAAGTTGAACTGGTGGCAGGCGATAAAGTTGGCCTGAGTAAGCAGGTAAGGAGCGCGTAGCGGCTCAGGTCCAAAACGCAGGTGGGAAACGGTACGTGCGCCGGACTTTTTGGAGTCGTATACAAAGTAGCCCTGGGCGTACAAGTCGGTGTTTTCGCCGATGATCTTGATGCTGTTCTTATTGGCGCCAACCGTTCCATCGGCCCCAAGACCGAAGAAGAGGGCCTGGGTCCATTTGGATTCGTCGAGGGTGTAGGACGGATCGTATTCCAGACTGGTAAAGGTGACGTCGTCGTTAATTCCAACGGTAAATTGTTCCTTGGGTTCCGGTTTTTTGAGTTCGTCAAATATTGCTTTGACCATAGCCGGGGTAAACTCCTTGGAGGAAAGACCATACCGCCCACCGATTAACCGGGGGATTTGCTTGATCACTCCCCGCTGGAGGTACAATACCAGGGCAGACATTACATCCTGGAAGATCGGTTCACCGGTTGCGCCCGGCTCTTTGGTGCGGTCGAGCACCGCGATGGATTTCACTGTAGGGGGCAATGCTTTGATGAAATGCTCCATCGAGAAGGGCCGGTAGAGGCGGATCTGGATCACGCCGGTTTTTTCGCCGGCTTGGTTCAGGGCCAGGGCTGTTTCGGAAGCGGTTTCTGCACCGGAGCCCATGAGGATGATCACCCGATCGGCATCAGGGGCGCCATAATATTGGAATAGTTCGTACCGCCTGCCGGTAAGTTCGAAAAAGCGGTCCATGGTTTCTTCTACCAATTCCGGGGTGATGGCATAGAAGGGGTTCACCGTCTCCCGCCCCTGGAAGTAAACGTCGGGGTTTTGGGCTGTGCCCCGGATAAAGGGATGGTCGGGGTTCATACCCCGTTGGCGGTGGGCAAAGATCAGATCGTCGGGGATCATCGCGCGGATCTCCTCATCACTCAGTAGTTGCACCTTACTGACTTCGTGAGAGGTGCGGAAGCCGTCGAAGAAGTGCAGGAATGGCACCCGGGATTTCAGGGTGGCTGCCTGAGATATCAGCGCGAAGTCATGGGCTTCCTGCACGCTGGCCGAACTCAGCATGGCAAAGCCGGTACTTCGGGCGGCCATTACATCCTGGTGGTCGCCAAAGATAGAAAGCCCCTGGGCGGCGAGGGAGCGTGCGGCGATGTGGAATACAGCCGATGTTAGTTCACCGGCGATTTTGTACATATTGGGAAGCATCAGCATCAGCCCCTGGGAGGCAGTGAAGGTGGTCGTCAGGGAGCCTGTCTGCAAAGCGCCGTGTACGGTGCCTGCTGCCCCGCCTTCGCTTTGCATTTCAATGACTTCCGGTACGGTTCCCCAGATATTCTTAATGCCTTTTGCCGCCCACTCGTCGGCAAACTCCGCCATGTTGGACGAAGGCGTAATGGGATAGATGGCGCAGACTTCGTTGACGCGGTAGGCGACGTAAGCAGTCGCCTCGTTGCCATCGATCATGGCAATGGCGTGTTTTTTATTAGGCATGGTTGGAATCTTTGTCAGGTTCAGGAATCATGTCAATGGCATAGCAAGGGCATTGCTCGAAACATACGCCGCAGCCTGTGCAAGCGTCGTAGTCGAATTTGTACCGTTTCCCTGGGCCGAGCTTGATGATCGCATCTTCCGGGCAGGCGCCAAAGCAGCCGTCGCACTCGAAACAGTTGCCGCAACTGAGGCAGCGCTGGGCTTCGTAGCGGGCTTCTTTTTCGTTAAGCCCGGCCACTACTTCCTCGAAACTGCGCACGGCAATGCTGGGCGCGAGTTTGGACTGCTCCTGCAGAGGCGCTTCGGTTTTGAACCACATGTGCATCTTTCGGAAGAACGCGGTAGCGTTTTTTACCGGTTTCTGGAATGTCTCGCTTTTGAGGTAGGCATTGATGTACTTGGCGGCTTTTTTGCCCTGCCCCAGGGCGATGATCACGCTGCGTTCGCCTCCGGCGACGTCCCCGCCGGCAAAGATGCCAGGGTGGCCGGTGGCGCGGCCTTCGTCGACAGCTACCGTGCCGTCGTCTTTAAGCTGGAGGCCGTCGATGCCCTGGAGGAAAGAAGTGTCGCCTTCCTGGCCGGTAGCCAGGATGAGGGAGTCGGCTTCCAGGGTTTCGTAGGTGCCGGAACCGACGATTTTCCCTTTCTCCATCTGCATGATCTCGACCTTGAAACGGTTTTCTTCCACTTCGCGGATGGCGCGCAGGAGTTTGATCTCGATGCCTTCGGCGATGGCGTCGTCGGCTTCAAAATCGTAGGCGGGCATGAGCTTTTGGTCGCCGCTGTACAGCACCTGGGCGGTGATTCCGAGGCGGCGCATCACGCGCGAGAGGTACATGGCGAGTTTGCCGCCGCCGTAAATGATGACGCGGCTGCCCAGCTGGGGCGGCTGGTTTTGCGACACGCCGTACAGCACCTGGAAAGCGTCCCATACGGGAACGGCGTTGGTATACGTGATCGGTTCTTTCTTGCTGATTTGGGCGCCAACGGCGACGAAGACGGCGTCGAAGCGGCCTTTTTCCTTCTCGAGGAGGATGTCGTCGACTTTATGATTGAGGTGCAGGCGTACGCCCATAGACAAGACCCGGTTGATCTCTCCGTCGCGAATCTCGGAGGGGAGACGGTAGGAGGGGATTCCGTAATGCAGCAATCCTCCGGGGGCGCTGCGGCCCTCGAAGATCTCCACTTTATGGCCCATCCGGGTGAGGTGATAGGCGGCGGAAAGGCCGGCAGGGCCTGCGCCCACGACGAGCACTTTTTTGCCGGAAGGCTTGGCCTGGTAGCGGACCGGCCATTTAGCCTCCAGGGAGAGATCGCCAATAAACCGCTCCACCGCGTGAATGTTGACGGTGGTGTCGATATGCGTCCGGTTGCAGCCCGTTTCGCAGGGGTGCACGCACACCCGCCCGCTGATGCTTGGGAAGGGGTTGTCTTCCATTAACTGCTGAAATGCGGCTTCGTAATTACCGGACTGGGCGAAAGCCATCCATGCCTGAACGTTCTCTCCGGAAGGGCACGACCGGTTGCAGGGTGGAAGAAAATCTTTGTACACCGGAATACGGGAGCGCATCGCGCCCGTTCCTTCCGCGTGATCGGAAAGATCAACGGGTTTGGTAAGATCAAATTCGGAAGATTGCATACTACGCGTAGTTAATCTATGTGAAAGAGGGTAAAATCCAGACGCAAAAAAACATGCAAAACCCGGCTTGGGCGTCTGAATCGTAAGTTTTGGCGCTAAAGCCGGGTATAGCACTTTTTCTAAGGGTTAAACTTAGTACCCCGGGAAATATCTTTATATGATTTTCGTCATCGGGTGGGTTGATAGGGATCACTGTATAAACCTCTGTCCTCTGCTCATTCTGCCGGTTTATCTGGAGTAGAGGGCAGGGCAAGAGAAACAAGAAAAAAACGTACTTTTCAAAAAATTATCGGATCCTTCCAAAAGCGCCCTATGCAAAGCCGGTTCATTGTATCCAACGGATTGACATTCCATATCGCCGAAAGCGGGGAAGGGGAGCTGGTTTTGCTCCTGCACGGTTTTCCGGAGTTCTGGTACAGCTGGTCAAAGGTAATTCCGCTGCTTTCTTCGCATTATAAAGTAGTGGCCCCCGACCTGCGGGGCTATGGGCAGAGCGATAAGCCCCGCAGGGTGAGGGATTACGACTACAAGATCCTGGCTGCGGATATTGCCGGCATGATCCGGTCGTTAGGGTACGAACGCGCCACGGTAGTAGGGCATGATTGGGGCGGGGCGGTAGCCTGGGAATTTGCGCGCTTGTATCCGCACATGGTAAATTGCCTGGTGGCGATCAACTGCCCCCCGCTGGCGGTGCTCCAAAAGTCCATCTTCAGCAACCCGGAGCAGTTTAAACGGAGCTGGTACGTCTTTTTCTTCCAGCTGCCTTTTTTGCCGGAATGGCGGATGTTCCGGGAGCGCAAATCATTCTTCTGGCGGGCGCTGAGGGGTTGGGCCATCCGAAAAGAGGCGTTTCAACAAGAGGATATCGAACAATACGAGAAAGCGTTCTCCCGGAGGAGCGATTTCAGGGGGCCGGTCAACTATTACCGTGCCGCAGCGCGCGCCATCTTAAGGGGGGAGTTCCAAACCGTGCCCCCATACGCCGCCGATACGCTGATCATCTGGGGGGAAGCCGACCGGGCACTGGGCAACTGGCTGATCGAAGGCCTGGAACCTTACTTCACCGGCCGCTTCGCAATTCGGCGCATCCCCAATTGCAGCCATTGGGTTCAGCAGGAACAGCCGGAAAAAGTGGTGGAGTATATTCTGGAGTTTATGGCGTCACCCGCAGGCGGCGAAGTTGGAAATCTACTCCTTAAGTAGCTTTTCAATTTCCAATCTTAAAGCAGGGATGTATTCAGAAGCGGTTTCGAATACTCCAGAATTCGATCAATGGATTGCAAAATATGTTGAAGATAAAACGCATCGCTTTTCATGCTTCAACAATAATTTTCAGGTCTTTTTCAATAAAAGGTCTAAGCGATGGATGAAGAGAATTTTCTGTTACAATATCTACTTTTCGTTGCAACAATTCGGAAAGCTCGCGATGCATACGGACCAGGGTTAACAAGTCTATGGTATTTGAAAACCGCACCAAAATGTCGATATCGCTGTCTGGCCGGTCTTCGGCACGCGCGAAGGATCCAAAATCCCTACGCTTTGCACCGGATACTGTAACAAGTAATTTTGGATGAGTGATATGGTCTCTTGCCGTGTCATGATATGCCAAATATCGGTACTTTCTTCGGTGAATGCAATGGATGTTACCGGACAGAGGCTAAAAATGCTTTTTAATACGGGTTATACCGCTCACGAGGTGGTTTGGTCTTTGTCAAACCGCTTCTAGCGGGTATATCTTCAAAAATTCCGGTTCTTCCTGCTTCACTGCGCATTTTTCAATGCCTCATCCGGCCAGGGAACCGCCGCTCCGGAAGCTTTATAAACCGGCCAGGGCGCCTTATTCCGGACCAGGATGTTGCGGAGCAGTTTAGCCAGGCGCAGGGCTTTGCGCGGGTAGGCCTCCAGCAGGTTGTGCTGTTCTCCTGTATCCTGGGCGAGTTGGTACAACTCGCATTGCTGGGTTTTGTGGAAATAGACCAGCTTCCAGTCGCCTTGCCGGATGGCGCTGCCCCAGGCGACGCCCTGCTGGTCGATGTTGGTCCAGTTGTGGGGGTAATGCCAGACGAGTACCCGCCGGTTTGGGGATGGTAGGTTGGGTTGAAGGATATGGGAAACAAAGGAGCGGCCATCCACCTGCTGAATAGTCTCTGGCTTGCGGATGCCTGCCAGTTCGAGGACTGTCGGGAACAGGTCCTCGGCGGCGACAAGCTGCCGGCATTTTCCGCCGGGTTGGGACAGCCCCGGGGCGTACGCCAGGAGCGGCACGCGGATGCCGCCTTCGTACACCGACCCTTTTCCCATGCGTAAAGGCAGGTTGTGGGTGTGCATGGGCTGTGCCCGGGGAGGGGCAAGGCTCAAACCGCCGTTGTCGGAGAGAAAAATGATCGCCGTTTCCTGCAGGAGCCCTTTGGCTTCCAGATACCGGAGTACATCGCCCAGGCTTTTGTCCATTCCTTCGATCAGGGCGGCGTAATTTGCCTCCGCCGGCGGAAGGCCTTGATCCAGATAGGGCTGAACAAACCGGGGGTCCCTTTCCAGGGGCGTATGAACGGCATAATGGGATAAGTACAAAAAGAACGGCTGCCCTGAAGCCACAGGAACGTCCAGGGCAGAAAGCGCTTCCTTGGTGAGCGCCTCCGTCAAAAAATCGCCTTTGCTTTGGTAGGCATCTAGCCCGCGGACGCCCCTGAGGGTGTCCTGGGCATTGGCCCGGTAACGCTTTTCCGGAAGGTAACTGCCCGGATGGCCGGCAGCAGTACCGGCGATATTGACCATGAAACCCAGGTTGAGCGGATCGCTCCCTGGAGTGGTATAAGGGCCAAAATGGGCTTTTCCGGCGTGGATGGTGTAATAGCCGGCGTCCTTCAGGAGTTGGGGCAGGGGGGTAGCGTGGAAAGCGCTGTGCTGCCGCCCCGAGGGATCAAGGCCGTTCAGATTCCAGTCCACCTGTCCGAGGAGGGAGTCCGGATAGTCGGTATGGGTATCCGGCTGAACGTTGGTCCAGTTCGTTACATGATGGCGCGCAACGTTGGCGCCGGTCATGAAACTGACCCTCGACGGCGTGCAAACAGGGGTGGCGTAGGCGTTTGGAAAGGCGACGCCCATCCGGGCCAGGCGCTCCATATTCGGCGTCCGGAAACGCCGGTTGAGCGCTGTGGCGGAATCAGCAAAAGGGAAGGAGGTATCCTGCCAGCCCAGGTCATCTACCAGGAAAACGACGACGTTCACTGGGCGCTGCCCTGTCAGGGCGTTGGGGGCAAGAACCAAGAGAGCCATCCAGAACGCCATGCAAACAGCCTTTTTTAATAAGGTCATTGGCAATATTTTTCCCAAAGTAGTTTTTTTCATGGAGGCTGTCTCAGAAGACCGTTATTCGCTCCGGGTATGAAATATTAGTTTTTCTTAATTCTAATAAAAAATTGATTTTCAATTTTTTATTAGAATTAAGAAACTATTTATTTTCACCATACGTAAAGTCCATCTTTTTAGACAACCCCAATCCCCCTCAGATCCTTACTTTGATCACCATCTTTTTTATTTCCCCGTTCCCGATCATGGGCGCGTGCACGTCTTCGGGGAAAAAGATCGCAAATTGCCCGCCGGTTAGCTGGAAGAACGTGTCGGGCTGGTCGCTGAAAAAGCGAACATCTTTTTCCTCATTGTAATCGCCATTGGGAAGGGCGCAGGCGGAGCGGGGCTTCCAGCCGATGGTCTCCTGCCCGTCGATGCAAAACTGGATGTCGATGTGCTTGTCGTGGCATTCGAATTTCTTGAGGCTTTCTTCTTTGGCTTTGCCCGCCGCCGTGCTGACGATGCTTTTTAGCCCGTCGGCAATATCGCCTTTGCCGTCGGCCATGGTGGCCGGATCGCTTTCTTGGATAAACCCGAAAGCGCGTTCAAACAACGGGTGCAGGGAGCGGTATTTCTCTGCGTTTTGAATGGTGTCAATGATCATGGTTGGAAGTAGTTTATGTGAATAACGAATGAACGGATTTCCAAAACAGACTCGGCTAAAGATAGGCATTTTAGTGGGTTGGGGAAAAAAGAAAATCGCTTTATTCCGGGCATTCGGGGGTAGGAGGCAGGAGCCTCGCGGAGGTACATGGCATGAGGCAGGGGCCTCGCGGAGGTACATGGCACGAGGCAGGGGCCTCGCGGAGGTACATGGCACGAGGCAGGGGCCTCGCGCCAGTTGGTTCGATAAAAATTCCTATTTTTCCCAAAAAAACGCGTTATGCATCAAAAAGCCTGCCTGTCTTTCCTTTTGGGCTGTTTGCTGACCAGCCAGTTTCTCTTTGCTCAAAAGCCTTCCCTTTCGATCGCCCAGATCATGCAGGGCGACCGGTTTGTTGGCTTTTTGCCGGAGAACGTCTTTTGGGGCGACGATAACCAGACCATCTATTTCTCCTGGAACCCCGGCATGGATACCTTGCGTAGCCTATATAAGGTGTCCATCTCCGGCGGGGAGCCGCAAAAAGTTTCGGTGGCTGAACAACGGTCCCTGCTTTCGGGCGGGACGTATACCCGCGATTTTTCCCGCAAAATCGCCGAACGCAACGGCGATCTCTTCCTGGTGGACGTCGCTTCCAACTCGGCAAGGGCCATTACCCAAACCTTAGACCGCGAAAGCGGCGCTTCCTTTGCTGATGGCGACACGAAAGTCGTTTTCTCCCGAAACAACAACCTCTTCGTCTGGAATATTCTCGACGGAAGCACCATGCAACTGACCGATTTTCGCTCCGGCGCGGCGCCCGCAGAGAAAAAACCCACCCCCCAGGAAGCCTGGCTGACCGAACAGCAATTGGACCTCTTCGAGGTCCTGGAGTGGCGCAAAGGGCAGCGCGAAGCCCGCCTGAACCAAAACAAACTCTTGGAGCCCGATCGTCCGAAAACCTACTATACTGGCACAAAGCAATTAACAGGACTTGACGCCAGCCCCGACCTGCGCTTCATCACCTTCCAGTTGACCAAACGCGCCGAGTCCAAACGCACCGACGTGCCGGATTACGTCGCGGAATCGGGGTTCACGACGAACCTGCCCGCCCGCCCCAAGGTGGGCTCGCCTATGGATACCCAGGAATTTGGCATCTACGATACCGAACGCGATACCTTCTATTTCGTCGATCCGAAATCGTTGCCAGGGATCTACGACAAACCGGAGTTCCTGAAGGATTATCACAAAGGTCCGGAAGCGTTTAAGCCCTTATACGATAAGCCCAGGGAGGTGAACTATGCCGGACCTGTGTTTTCGGAAGACGGCAGAGCCCTGCTTGTGGTCCGCTCCCAGGATAATAAAGACCGCTGGATCGTGTCGCTTGACTTGTCCACCGGCGCGATGAAGCTCATCGATCGTCAGCGCGACGAAGCCTGGGTTGGCGGCCCCGGTATCGGCTGGTCGGGCGGCGCCGGCAATGTGGGATTTCTTATGGATAGCCGCAAGGTCTGGTACCAATCGGAAGAAACCGGCTATTCGCACCTGTACGTAACCGATTTGGAAACTGGGGAGAAAAAAGCCCTAACAGAAGGCAAATTTGAAATTCTCAGCGCCCGGCTCTCCCGCGACCGGCAGTATTTTTTCCTGACCGCCAACGCGGAAGGTCCGCACGAACGGCATTTCTACCGCCTTTCTGTACACGGAGGCCCTTTGGAAAAGATGACATCCATGGCTGGGAATAACGAAGTCACGGTTTCTCCCGATGAAAAGTACCTGGCTATCCGTTATTCTTACAGCAACAAGCCCTGGGAGGTGTATTGGATGGAAAACCGCCCCGGCGCCCCGGCTACGCAGCTGACCAGATCGACGACTCCTGAGTTCAACCGATATCCCTGGAGGGATCCGCAGATTGTATGGTTCAAAGCCCGGGACGGCGTGATGGTTCCCGCCCGGCTGTACCGCCCGGCGAAACCGAAAAAGGGCGGACCGGCGGTGATCTTCGTTCATGGAGCGGGATATACCCAGAACGTGCACAAATGGTGGGCCAGCTATTTCAGGGAGTTCATGTTTCACCACTTCCTGGCGGACAACGGCTTTACCGTGCTGGATATCGACTACCGCGCCAGCGAAGGGTATGGCAGGGATTGGCGCACTGCCATCTACCGCCACATGGGAGGCAAAGACCTCGACGATCAGGTCGATGGCGCCCGGTATCTGGTGAGCCAATATGGGGTAGATTCCAAAAAAGTGGGTATTTACGGCGGTTCCTACGGCGGCTTCATGACCCTTATGGCCCTGTTTAACGCTCCCGAAACCTTCCGCTCCGGCGCCGCACTGCGTTCCGTGACGGATTGGGCCCATTACAATCACGGCTACACCGCCAATATCCTCAACACCCCGGTAGAAGACTCTATTGCCTACCAACGCAGCTCGCCGATCAACTTCGCGGAAGGATTAAAAGGCGATCTGCTTATCCTGCACGGAATGGTGGACGTGAACGTGCACTTCCAGGACGTGGTACGTCTTTCCCAGCGCCTGATCGAACTGAAAAAGGAACGCTGGGAGTTCGCCGTTTTTCCCATGGAAGACCACGGCTTCGTGGAGCCCAGCAGTTGGACCGACGAGTACCGGCGGATTTTTGAATTGTTCGAGCGGACGCTAAAGTAACCGCGCCTGGTCCTGTTGCGCACCGTCCCTTGTTGCGCGTAGACTTCCGTCTACGCTATGGTGCAATCTTCAGATTGCGGCTGTTATCTATGGCTGTTAGGGCGTTGCTGCGTCGTCTGAACTGTGATTTGTGGGATCAAATGATGGCTATGATGGGGGGCAAGGTTTACGGAGCAAGGTTTCCTGATCATCCAGGTACCAGCCTAACCATCTGTCGTTCACCATCTACCGTCCACCGTTGCTTCGATGTAGCTCGGATTTTCAATCCGAGATTGTTGACCGGAATGGCATTCCGGTAAGGACGCCTTGCCAGTTGTTCATAAACTTCCGCCGGTCAGGTTCAACAAGCCCATTGCTCCAACGCCTAAACGCCTAAACACCCCAACGCCTAAACGCCTAAACGCCCCTGTGACCCACCTCACGAAACCCTATCCCCTGACGCCTTATTTTTGCCGCAAAAAAAAATCATGGATATTCTGCAAACGATCTTTCTGGCAATTGTGGTCGCGTTCCTGGGGTTTAGCCCGCCCGGGATGATCAACATGACGGCGTTGAAAATCAGCTTGGAGCACCATCGGCAGCACGCGTTGTTATTCGTTTTAGGCGCTTCGAGCGTGATCTTTGTTCAGGCGTTGATAGCGGTGACGTTTGCCAAATTTCTTGCCAATAACCCGCAAGTGATTGAGTACCTGACTTATGCCGCTATTGCCGTTTTCTTTCTGCTGGCCTGGTTTTTCTACCGGCAGGCCCGGAAGAAGGTACAATTTCAGCTTAAGGAAGGAGGGAACCAAAGCTATTGGGCGGGCCTGACGATGGCCTCTATGAACATGCTGGGCATCCCTTTCTTTTTGGGGTACTCTACGATTTTGGAGGCAAAAGACATTCTTCAGACCCAGGCGCCGCACAACTGGTTTTTTGCGCTGGGCGCCATGGCAGGGGCTTTTCTGCTTTTCGCAATCTACGTATCCTTTGCCGGGATTATTCAAAAGCGGATTCAGTTTGTCGCCCGCAACATCAACTACATTCTGAGCCTGTTGTTTCTGGTGCTGGCGCTCAGTACGATTTACAATACCTTTTTTGCGTGAGCGACGTTATGTTGGAATAAAACCAACCAACGTTCGCCATGAAAATCATTCAGATTACCGATTTACATATAGGTAAGGAGGACGAACTCCCTGTTGGGATGGATGTGCGGGGGAATTTTGCTTCCGTTCTGGAAAAAGCAGCCGCCATGAAGCCGGATTATCTCGTACTGAGCGGCGATCTGAGCTTCCACGACGGCGATCCGGAGGCTTGCGAATGGGTGCGGTCGTTGGTCGTTCCACTCGGCATTCCATTCGAGGTTATTCCCGGCAACCACGACGACCCGGCGGTGCTTGCCCGTGTTTTTGGCTATGAAAAGGAAGGTTTTCATCAGAACGAGCTTTATTTTTCCAGGCAATGGGGCGCCCATACCATCTTGTTTCTGGATACGTCACAAGGAACGATGTCCCCTGTTCAGTGGCGATGGCTTGAAACGCAACTGGCCGGTTGGACGGCGCCTTCTGCGTTGATTTTTATGCACCATCCCCCGCTTATTGCCGGGGTTCCTTTTATGGACCGGAATTATCCGTTCCGGCAAATGCCGGAATTTGAGCGCCTGGTTCGAACCTATCCGCATGCTTATCAGGTGTTTTGTGGCCATTACCACGCAGAAAAAACGGTCGCTCACCCGAATGTGAACGTATTCATAACCCCATCTACCTTTTTCCAAATCGCTCAGCACACCGATACGCTGCAAATTGACCATTCCCGCCCCGCTTTTCGTCTGATCGACCTCCAGGAAAATGGCGATCTTTTCACCACGGTGGTGTATATTTGAGGCGTATGGCATCGGGCGAAAGGCGAAAGGTTTTTCTGCCTTACGCCTTACGCCTATCACCTTACGCCTTAAAATGCATGACCGCTCCCAACATCAAATGGCTCGACGCCATCGCCGACTTGCTGGATAACCGCTTCCGCATCCCGTTCACCAATATCCGTTTCGGAGTGGACGCCGTGATCGGCTTAATCCCTTATGCCGGGGATGTGCTGAGTTTTGCTGTCTCCGGTATTTTGGTCCTGTATATGGCCAGGCACGGCGGCAGCGGCATGCTAGCCCTTAAGATGGTCGGGAATATATTGCTGGACGGAGTGGTTGGTACGGTTCCATTGCTTGGCGATCTGTTTGATCTCCGGTACCGGGCCAACCTGCGCAACGTACACTTGTTGAAACAGCATTATGAAATGGGCATGCACCAGGGCAGCGCCTGGTGGGTCTTATTCCTGATCCTCGGGGCTATGGTCCTTTCCCTTGCCCTTTCTCTGTGGCTGGTTGGAAAGGTTTTTCAGTGGATCTTTTGAGGTACGATGAAAGTAACGAAGTAACGATGCAACGGGGAAGCGATGTTTTCCTTCCTTCGTTACACCGCTACCTCGCTACTCCGCTACCTCGCTACTCCGCTACCTCGCTACTCCGCTACCTCGTTACTTTTATATGTATGGATATTTCAACAGAATTCAACACCTGGCAATCCGGATACACCGAAAAGATCCTGCGTTGGGTGCCGCACTATCAGGAGCTTTTGGAATCCGTTTTGGCGTCTTTAGCTTCCGATTTAACCCCGTCGCATATTCTTGACCTGGGCTGCGGGAATGGCAATGTGACGGACCTTTTGATGCGGCGGTTTCCGGAGGCATCCTTCACGCTGGTGGACGCATCGGAGGAGATGCTGGAGGCATGCCAGACCCGTTTCCAGAGCCGTTCAAACCAGATTCGTTATGTGCGGGGGATGTTTCAGGATGTCGAGTTGGAGGAGGGAAGCGCCGATCTGGCTATAGCGGTGCTGGCCTTTCACCATTTGAAAGGAGAAGAAAAACAAGCATTTTTTTCGACGTTGTATTCCTGGCTACGGCCGGGGGGGAGGCTGGTGTATTCCGATTTATTTGCCAGCAAGCAATCTGCCGGTTATCAGGCTGAAGTCCTGATCCCCTGGGAGCGCTATGCCAAGTCTCGCGGCACCGAAGACCAGGAGTGGGACGCGCTGATGGACCACCATGCCAGGTACGATTTTCCCGATACTTACGCCGATACGCTGACCTGGCTTGAAGCTGCCGGATTCCAAAATTGCCGGGTTGCCCTGCAAAAAGGGCCCTGGGGAATGGTGGAAGGCGAGAGGTGGTTAGGTGGCTGAGTGGCTAGGTGGTTGGGTTCAGGCTACCCCGTCCCCCGTCCCCCGTAAATCGTCCATCGTACATCGTACATTCCAGGAAAGTTGTACATTCGCTCTACTAAAACTCTTAAGTCATGAGCGAGGCGATTCTGTTTTTGGGCCGGTCTCATCTTTTACTCGTGCATTTTCCTATTGGGATGATGATTCTGGCGCTAATTTTTCAGCGCATGGGCCGCAGGCCCAAGAATGCGGTTTTTCGTACTGTTATTCCCACCACCTTACTAATTTCTTCCTCCATCGCGGTTCTGGCCTGCATCACCGGATTTATTTTGGTCCGGAAAGGAGATTATCCGCAGCAGGCGCTTTTCTGGCACCAATGGCTGGGCATCCTGGTAGCCGTTTTGGGTATTGTGGCCTGGCGGTTTAGCGGGCATAGCCCTGGATCTTGGCAGATCAATGTCTGGAGAAACTTCATCGCAGTGGCGCTATTTGTGTTGCTGCTACTGACGGGTTACCTTGGCAGCACCATTACGCATGGCAGAGGGTATCTTTGGGAGAAGCAAGCCACGGAGGAGATGCTTCCTTCTCCGGAACAATAAGAATCCCCGGGGCGTTAGGTTGTCATGGCAAATCCCTGGAGCGCTTTTGGCGAGTTTCCCATTTTCCGCAGTCAGGAAAATCAGTTGATCCCGGCAAGCGATCGTCTTGCTATTGAGGAGCCGTTGGAGATCCGTCTGGGCTTTGGCGCCACCGGTATGCGGCAGCAGCGGAGCCTTTCCGTCACCATGAGAACCCCGGGCGATGATTTTGACCTGGTTCGGGGGTTTTTATTTTCCGAAGGGATCATCTCCCGGAATAGCGACCTGCTCCAGCTTCGATACCTTGGGGCAGGAGAATCGGAGGTGCAGCCCAATATCGTTTTAGCAGAATTGCGCCCCGGACTATTTATCGATTTTGACCGGTTTACCCGGAATTTTTACGCTGCTTCGAGCTGCGGAATCTGCGGGAAAGCCTCTGTGGAACTTGTCCAGCAGCACTGTCCGTATCCCTTGCCTCAAAAGGAATTGTTTTGGGATACTGCCATCCTTAGCCGGTTGTCAGAAACCCTTCGCGAAAATCAGTCTTTGTTTCAGGAAACGGGGGGCGTTCATGCCGCTGCAGTCTATTCTCCAAGCGGGGACCTGGTTTTAGTCCGGGAAGATGTCGGGCGGCACAATGCGTTGGACAAACTAATAGGCGCCGCCTTAAAAAAGGATATGCTTCCTTTGGCCGATGGCTTGCTCCTCGTAAGCGGCAGGGCTGGGTTTGAACTGGTTCAGAAGGCGCTGTCTGCCGGAATCCCTTTCATAGCCTCCGTAGGTGCGCCCTCCAGTTTGGCAGTGGAACTGGCATCTGCTTACAGGATGACCCTGGTGGGTTTTTTGCGCCCGGAGCGTTTTAATGTGTATTGCGGAAGGGAACGGATTACCTTTTGATAATAGAGATTTGAAAATTTTGGAAAGGTATACTTTCGCAAAATCCAAGGCTCCTTTTTGAGGTTTTGTACTATCCTTATTTGGAAAATTCAGATTTAAGCCATTTGTCAAATATGTAAAAGGGGAAATATTTTTGCAATGTTTTTTGGGTGTTTCTTAATTTTTTAGCTTTTTTTTTGAATGTTTACCTGTTTTTTGAAAGGTATTCCGGTTTTTTTAGGATTGATTATTTAATGGATTTCTGTATTTGGACAAAAAAAAGTTCAATTGATTTGGATAGTAATGTACAAATCCAGACATTTATCCCCGGCAAAAATCCTGCAAACGCCAAGTACTGTTTAGGCCAGTAACTATTTCAAATCGCAGGAGTCATAACTTACATACGAGCGTTTTGGTTTGGGCGACCAGATCAAAATGTTCCCCAGTTTCCACTTATACCCATAATTTACCGCAAGGTTCACCCTGGTGAGGATTGAACTCCTATTCCGTATTCATGCTAATGGTGCGCTGTAAAACACGCGTTCAACTGCTTTGTTGGTATTGACAAAGTATTGTATTTTCTGCAACGCACCAGCTTGAGAATGTAATTCCCACAAAACCGCTGGCATTTTGAAATGAAAACATTTCTGTGTTTTGGCTTTGCCCAAAACAAGGGTTTGTTATATTAACAAAATTCATACAAATGAGAAACTGTCTACACCTAACTATCGCTATCCTGTTTTCAGGATGATTTTTCCGTTTAAGTCTGATTTGAGCAACCTGTAATTGTCGTAAAAGTAGGGTGATCACCTGCTTTTTCTCTAAAGAGGTTTTGCTGTTTCATTTGAAATAGCCTGGTTTTTTATTGTATCAAATTAAAGATGCAATTATTTTACACGATATATAAAGCTGATTAATAACACATTGTGCGATTTATTTAAACCTGAAAGATATAGCATAACAAGTACACAAAAAGAGCCGTAAAATGAGGAAATCTACATGCGCCTCTTCTTTCGCAAGTGAAAGAAGACTGGGATTTTTTTGCACAAAAAATCCAAATAACAATTCAAATACAATCTTTTCAGCGCCCAGGTCATTTATTTTAACTGGTTTGGCGTTGATTAGTATTATTCTCCATTCGGTTTCGCTGTCTGCGAATAATAATAGTTCCTTAGGGGCCGGAAAATGGCCTTTCCCAATTGGAGCAAAAGCAGAAGCAACCCCTTTGCTCACAGATTGCAATTGCAGTAATAATTTGGTGAAAAACCCGAGTTTTGAAAGCGGAACCACCTATTGGTCGTCCAGCGGTGGGAATTTTGCTTCCATCACGTATGCCCCTCAATGCGGTTCCTTTCATAGCAGTCTTGAGATAACAACCAGCCTCGGGAAGTTTGAACAAACGCTCCCGGATCTTGTCCCGGGAACCCAGTTTACCCTCAAGTTCTATGCGGGCACCCACAACAGCACTAAAACCCATGAGGCCGGCGTGTATTTTTATAACAGCGCCGGGACGGAGATCAGCAAGATAGTGGGAGATGTCAACACGATCTTGCCTTCTATGGGCTTTTTCAGCTTCAACGTTACGGTTCCTGCCGGAACGGCTACCATTAAGGTTGGCGGATCCGGCAATGGCGACTATATCAAAACCGACGCATGGTGCGTATCCATTACCTCCTGCGACCCGGATAACCAGGTTGCGCCTCCTTTTTGTGCTCCTTCGCCAAGTTGCAGTTCTGGCGAACTGACCTGGTCTCAAACCATCAACTCCCAAACCGGAGATCCTGCCTCAGTGCGGTTTTATTGTGGGGGCACAACATCGTATCAAATCCCGGTAACCCTCCCCTCCGCTTTTTCCGGGGCAGTGAACGTCGAAATTACCGAAGCCATCGCATGGGATGGCTACGTGAACCGAAGTTCCACAGGAGACCAACCCAACGAAAAGTTCAAAGTGGTTTTTCTTAAAAACAATGTGGTACAATGGTCCTCCAACTGGACGGGCTCCAATTCTTCCGGCAATGACGGGATTGCTACAGGCGCTGAACAAGACTATTGGTTGGGAGCTCTGGGGAGCGGTAGTTTGCCCAATGGCGCGGACAAGATATTATTAGTTCATTGGTCTGACGCTACATATGGGCAAAATGATTGCTCCAGTCCTAATTCCGTCGTGCCGTCCAGCGTATGTATAAAATATACGGTGGCATGTAATGCCGCTATATCCGGGCAGCCTCAGAACAAAACGGTTTGCGCAGGTGGGAGCACTACCTTCAGCGTCACGGCAACAGGAAGCCCGTCACCCAGCGTTCAGTGGCAGTATCTCAACGGGAGCACCTGGACAAATGTGGTGAACGGAACTCCTGCCGGTGCGGTTTATTCCGGAACAACCAGCTCGACCTTGTCGGTGTCCGGGATTTCGACTAATGGCGCTTACTCCTACCGGGCAAATGTTAGCCAATCCGGTTGTCCTGCAGTAACCAGCAATGCCGCCATCCTAACAGTTGTCGCTGACCCCTCTGTTAGTATTTCCCCATCGTCCGCTGCCGTATGTATTGGAGGAAGCGTGACATTGACGGCAACGCCAGGCGGGGGCACAGGTACATGTACCATCCAGTGGCAGTCGAGTACGACGGGCACAAGCGGGTGGACGAATATCCCGGGTGCGACGAATTCGACCTACAATGCGCCTACGTCAAGTGCGGGTACGACCTATTTCCGTGCTACGTATAGTTGCACTGGCGGCGGCTGTGATATGGCGACTTCGGGTACTGCAACCGTGTCCGTTTCCCCCGATCTGGACGTAAACGTTTCCGCTTCAAGCGAATCGGTTTGTAATGGAGAACCCGTTATGTTGAGCGCAGATATTTCCGGAGGCGTTGGAACGATCTCATACCAATGGCAAAAAGCAAGCGCTTCAGGAGGGCCCTGGACCAATATCTCCGGTGCAAACGCCGTGGATTATTCCGCGGTTCCTTCCTCCGGAACAACCTATTACCGCATAGTCGTCAATGCGACAGGCAGTGGCTGTGGTAGCGCAACCTCTTCCGTCCTGGCTATTACCGCTTCGGATTGCCAGTCGTGTGTAACCCGGACCGTGGGGAATACCATTGATTGCGGCGGCAGCGGGAGCTACGGCTTTTTCGCCGAAAATCTGATTTCCGGTTTGAGCGAATCCAATCATTATACCTTCTCAGGAGGAAACTTTACGGAATACACTGATGGAACAGCCTTGCTCACCGGGACGATTACCAATACTTCCGTAGGGGGCGCCCAGTTCACCGTCAACGTTCGGTTTAGCGGCCGAACCGCTTCAACTCCTTCCGGAAGCCCCAAAACCCCTATTTGCGGCCATTTTTCAATGAATTCATCGGACTTTTACTACTATACAAGTTATTCCGGAGATCTGATTGGCCAGGGATTGCTGGCTGGGGGTAAGATCGTGGTCTCTAATATGGGACCCGCTTTCCAGGTGGGTACAGGCGCGAACATCCAGGAAAACGTATACGGAGCATCCGGCTGGTTAAACATTGCCGTATTCAGGCATCCGGATAATGTTGCCTATCGATTTAATACCCCATCCGCAGATTTCAATATTACACTTTCAGGAAATTCCTGCGTACCCTGCTTTAACCTTCCCACTGCTTCGATTACCCCGCAAACTTCTACCATTTGTAGCGGCGGCAGCGCCATACTGACTGCATCGGGTGGGGGGACCTATTTGTGGAGCACTGGCGCAACGACCCCGGCTATTACCGTAACTTCCTCCGGAACTTATAAGGTTACCGTTACGGGCATATTGGGCTGTACCGCTAACGCCCAAGCTAGCGTGACGGTTAGTCCCGATCCCACGGTTAGCATTACGCCGTCATCCTCGACGGTATGCTTAGGCGGTAGCGCAACGCTGACGGCGACGCCAAGCGGCGGCACGGGCACCTGCACGGTTCAGTGGCAATCGAGTTCCAACGGCACGAGCGGCTGGGCGGATATCAACGGGGCGACGAACACGACTTATAACGCCCCGACTTCAAGCGTGGGCACGATGTATTACCGTGCAACGTATAGCTGCACAGGCGGCGGTTGCGACGCAGCGACGTCGAACACGGCCACGGTGACGGTTAGTCCCGATCCCACGGTTAGCATCACGCCGTCGTCCTCGACGGTATGCGTAGGCGGTAGCGCAACGCTGACGGCGACGCCGAGCGGCGGTACGGGCACCTGCACGGTTCAGTGGCAGTCGAGTTCCAACGGCACGAGCGGCTGGGCGAACATCAGCGGGGCGACGAACACGACTTA